>Ga0123519_10008505_pt1 | contig 15634 bp, 9 predicted proteins | sample YelNatPaOPRAMG02_FD_87396 | JGI IMG/M metagenome (GOLD analysis project Ga0123519, IMG submission 87396) | Hot spring microbial communities from Yellowstone National Park - Yellowstone National Park OP-RAMG-02 (version 2) | ecosystem: Environmental > Aquatic > Thermal springs > Hot (42-90C) ...
AAATACTTACTAAACTACGCTCGTATTTACAGTTGACAGTGAACAGTGTACAGTTTACAGCAAACCATTAACTATGTACTATGTACTAACCCCTATGTACTGACATACCCTGCTTCCTTGAGGACTTACGTGTAATGTTTCATGTGCAATGTGTCATGTTAAAAACATAAAACATTCCATATTAAACATTAAACAACTGACCTACCCTGCTTCCCTGAGTGAATTTGTTTCGGATTTCGTGCTTCGTATTTCGGATTTAGAATTTCCCATTTTTGATTTTTGCATTTTGATTTTTGATTTCCTCCCCTGCTACTTTAAACTATGTACTAACCCCTATGTACTGCCCTACCCTACTTCCCTGATTATTTATCTTGTCTGGTTAGAACTTATTTAAAAACAAATGTTTTACGGGAAGTAAATTCAGATTGTTTCCCTTTATTCCATTGTTTTACTGGCCTTAAGTATCCTACAACTCTTGAATAAACTTCTGTTTCTTCTCCGCATTTTTCGCATATATAATGTTCACCGGAAATATAACCATGGTTAGGACAAACAGAAAATGTCGGAGTTATTGTAAAGTATGGTAAATGGAAGTTTTTGCATATTGTTTTAATAAGATTTTTTATCCCTTCACCACTACTAATTTTTTCTCCTACAAATATATGTAAAACAGTACCTCCTGTATAAAGAGTTTGTAATTCATCTTGTAATTCTAATGCTTCAAATATATCATCTGTGTAATTTACAGGAAGTTGTGTAGAGTTTGTGTAAAATGGTTCTGCTCCATTTTTATATTCTTTCTCATTTGCACATATTATATCAGGATATTTTGTTTTATCTATTTTAGCAAGACGGTAGGAAGTACCTTCTGCGGGTGTTGCTTCAAGATTGTAATTATTCCCTGTTTCCTCCTGGAATTTTAAAAGTTTATCTCTCATAAAAAGCATAACTTCTCTGGCAAAACTTAATCCTTCTGGAGTACCTATATCTTTCCCTAATAAGTTAAGGCAGGCCTCATTCATTCCAAGTATTCCAATTGTTGAAAAGTGATTCACCCAATACTTACCAAACCTTTCCTTTACATTCCTTAAGTAAAATTTTGAATATGGATAGAGGTTTTCATCTGTTAACTTTTCTAAAATTTTCCTTTTTATTTCTAAACTTTCTTTTGCTATAATCATCAAATCTTCTAATCTGGAAATAAATTCTTCTTTTGAATTTGAAAGATATCCTATCCTTGGCATATTTATAGTAACAACTCCAATAGAACCTGTTAATGGATTTGCTCCAAAAAGTCCACCTCCTCTTTTCCCCAATTCCCTATTATCTAACCGTAATCTACAACACATACTCCTTACATCCTCTGGCTTCATATCAGAATTTATAAAATTGGAAAAGTAGGGAATACCATATTTCCCGGTGACTTCCCATAAAAGGGTTAAATTTGGGTTATCCCAATCAAAATCCTTTGTTATGTTGTATGTAGGGATTGGAAAGGTAAAAACTCTTCCTTTTGCATCTCCTGCAAGCATTACTTCTAAAAACGCTTTATTAAGCATATCCATTTCCTTTTTAAACTCACCATAAGTTTTATCTTGAGGTTTACCACCTATTATTACTGGTTGGTCTTTATAGATTGAAGGAACGGTTAGGTCCAATGTAAGATTTGTGAAAGGCGTCTGAAAACCGACACGGGTAGGCACATTTACATTAAATAAAAACTCTTGTAGTGCCTGCTTTACTTCTTTATATCCAAGCCCATCATACTTAATAAAGGGCGAAAGCAGTGTATCAAAGTTTGAATTGTGAACTACTATATTGTTTATTAAAAAATGCTGGTTTTGCGTTGTTATATCATATACATATTCATCATTACATCTGGCATCTAAAATTTTAACTACCTTTGAAGAGAACAATGGTGATTCTTTCTTTTTAGCAGAGACATCTGTAAGTTTGAGTGATTGATGTAAAAGATGAATGGCTTCTTCAGGTAAACGAAATCTTATTACATAGTTGTCTCTACAGTTTGGCTTCATATTGTGAGAAGATGAGCATCTTACCGTAGCATTTATCCCTAAGAGAGCCAGTAGTTGTTTCAATTGCATCAGTAAGGTATAGCTTGTAGAATGTATCCGGACAGTTCTATTTCTGTCAATATCACCATCTCCATCTATCAATCCACTAAGTAATGCTGCTATATTATTCCTAGATAATCTAAAGATAATATCAGGAAGATTTTTTCTATATGACCTCTCCTGTAGATGGAGATGATTTCTTATAAACCTTCCTATTCTTGTAGTACCAAAAACAATATTAAAATCTCCTTCGTTGTGATATGGAATATTTAATTGTTGTAAAATATTTTCTACCTTCTTCCTTTCAATTTTATCCTTTCTCTGAGATACTACTGCATATTCTTTCGTTTGATGTCCCCAACAACCCTCAGCAATCATAAAACCTATGAGATAGGCAAACTTTTCCTCCAATTCTATCTCTTCAGTAAGAGGAATACTTATATCGTCCGTGGATAAAATCTCATCTCCTACACAAATCCTATCCGCCCTCACTGTTTTCCCGTTTGACAGGATTACAGGATGTGCTTTTGTAATTCTTAACACATTTCCATCCTCTGTTTCTATCACTAAAAGTTTATCATCCTCTCTCTGAACTTTATGCCTTGAAATAGCCTTTAAAGAGACAAAACCATCTTCGGATAAAACCTCTATCCTATCCATCTGGAAAAGAATTGGTTCGGTTGGCATCCTGGTATCCATATATTTTCTTTTGTCCGCATCATCTATTAAATATCTTCTATAAATTTTTCCCGTATAAATGACTTCTGAACCATTTAAACCTACAACATGATGTCTATAATCATTAAATAGCATCTCCATAGTAACACTTTCTATCTGTCCATTTCTTCTTATTGTTATGGGTGTAAGTCCATCAAAAGAAAAAGCCTGGGCACCTGCTGCTTCCCCTTGTAAAGTATAAAAAAAGTTAACAATTTGACCTAATGCAGTTCTAAAATGTTTTGCAGGTTTACTTTCCACTTTCCCGGACGCACCGGTAAACCCAACTGTTAATAAATCCTGCAAGTCCCACCCTACACAATATACAGACAGACAACCTAAATCATGAATATGAATATCTCCATTTATATAACAAGTTCTAACTTCAGGTGGGTAAATACAATTTAACCAATAAGTTTTTGTAATTTCTGAAGAGACATAATTATTCAACCCTTGGAGAGAAAAACTCATATTACTATTTTCATTCACTCTCCAATCTTCTTTTTTTAAATATTGTTCAACAAGGTCAAGATTTGCTCTTGTAGTAATTTCTCTTATTTTCGCATGTTGGTCACGGTAAATAATATATGCTTTTGCAGTTTTTTTATACGGTGAATTAAGTAAAACTTCTTCTACAATATCCTGAATTTCTTCAACACTTGGGATTCTATCCCCAATAACATCTATTGCTAAATCAAGGACTCTTAAAGTAAGTTTCTTGGCAATTTCCATTTCAAACTCACCTGTTGCCTGACCTGCCTTGTAAATTGCATTTGTAATTTTTTGCGATTCAAATTTTACTATTTCACCATTTCTCTTTTTTATTTTTTCAAACATTTTCCTCCCTTTTTCATCTAATTTTTATCTTATCACTATAACAGAAAAAGTCAAAAAATTTTTCTGCAAAATTCTGTTTGACAATTTGTAGATATATGTGATAAAGTTTAATCGTAAATCCTCAGTGAAACCCGTTATGGAAGTGTACAGTTAACAGTTTACTGTTTACAGTTTATAATTCGTAGTTTGCTGTACACTGTTCACTGTAAACTGTAAATACGAACGAAGTTTAGTAAGTATTTACCATTACACATGAAACATTACACAAAGTAGTTATGAAATGTTTAATGTTTTTTAACATTACACATTACACATAAAACAACTCCATGGGTTTTACTGAAAAGTTACGTAGGTAGGTTTTATAGACAGGAGAAAAAATTAAAAGGAAATTAAAGAAATTTATTAAAATTTTAGAAGGAAAAAAAGGTGAAGATATTAAAATTCTTGATGTAAGAAAACTTACCTGGATAACTGATTATTTTATAATTTTAACTGGCAATTCTATTATACAGACAAAAACTATTGCACAATCTTTATTGGAAGGAATAAAAGAAAAACCAATTTCAGTTGAGGGATTGGAAGAAGGAAAATGGATTCTCCTTGATTATCAAGATGTTATGATTCATATATTTCTTCCGCAAATTAGAGAATTTTATCGTCTTGAAAAATTATGGGGAGATGCAAAAATAGTGGAACTGAAATTTTAATGTAGAATTTTTTTTAAAAACTGGCCAGTGTATGAATTTGCTTTTTTGCTTACTATTTCAGGTGTACCTTCAGCCACAATATAACCACCTTTGTCTCCTCCTTCAGGACCTAAATCAATTATATAATCAGCACATTTTATAACATCTAAATTATGTTCAATCACAATTACAGTAGAACCTTTATCAACGAGTTTATTTAATACATTTAAAAGTTTCTGAATATCTGCTAAATGAAGTCCAACAGTTGGTTCATCTAATATATAAATAGTTTTTTCATTTCCCTTTTTTGAAAGTTCACTTGCGAGTTTTACCCTTTGCGCTTCTCCACCTGACAATGTTGTAGCAGGTTGTCCTAATTCCAAATATCCAAGTCCAACATCATAAAGAGTTTGTAGTTTCTGGACAATAGGAGGGATTTTTTGAAAAAAATCAATTGCATCTTCTATTTTCATTTCCAGAACTTCAGAAATATTCTTCCCTTTATATGTTATTTCCAATGTTTCTTTATTATACCTTTTCCCTTTACATACTTCACATGGGATATAAATGTCAGGCAAAAAATGCATCTCAATTTTTGTTATTCCTTCTCCCATACATGCTTCACATCTTCCTCCCCATACATTGAAACTGAATCTACCTGGTTTATATCCTCTTATTCTTGCTTCTTCTGTTTTACTGAACACCTCTCTTATATATGTAAATGCTCCTGTATATGTAACTGGATTTGAACGAGGAGTTCTACCAATAGGTGATTGATCAATAACAACAACTTTATTTATATATTCAATACCTATAATAGCAGAATGTTTTCCTGGTTCTTCTTTTGAGTTGTAAAGAATTTTTTTAAGTCCTTTATATAAAACATCCTCTACTAAACTACTTTTTCCTGATCCTGAAACTCCTGTTACACATACAAATACCCCAAGAGGTATTTCAACATTTATATTTTTAAGGTTATTATGGCTGGCTTTAATTATCTTTATTTTTTTATCTGAAATTTGTCTCCTTTTGGTAGGTACAGGTATATAAAGTTTTTTTGATAGGAATTGACCTGTAATTGAATTTGGATTTTTCATAATTTCTTCAATAGTTCCACAAGCAACAACTTTTCCACCATGAGTACCTGCTCCTGGTCCTAAATCAACAACATAATCTGAATTTTTTATTGTTTCTTCATCATGTTCAATTACAACCACAGTGTTACCTATATCTCTTAATTGTTTTAAAGTATTGATTAGTTTTAAATTATCTCTTGGATGGAGGCCTATTGTTGGTTCATCTAAAATATAAACCACACCTACAAGTCCTGACCCAATCTGAGTTGCTAATCTTATCCTTTCTGCTTCTCCACCTGATAATGTATGTGTCATCCTGTCAAGAGTTAAATATTCAAGCCCAACTTCTTCCATAAAAGTTAACCTGTTTATTATTTCTTTTAAAATCTGATGTGCAATAATTTTTTCTCTTTCACTCAATTTCAATTTCTGGAAGAAACTTTTTGCTTCAACTACACTCATTTTTACTATATCCATAATTGATTTTTTATCAATAGTCACAGATAATGATTCCTGTTTTAATCTACCGCCTTTACATAATGGACATGTAACCTCTCTTATATACTTCATAATTTCTTCTCTTCTATATTCACTTTCTGTTTGATGGAAAAGCCTTTCAAGATTAGGGATGACACCTTCAAAATTATAATCATCAGAACCATAAAGAATAACATTAAGTTCTTCTCTGGTTAAATCACATGGCCTATCATCAAAATTTCTCCCAATTTGGTAAAGGATATCCTTTAATAATCCTCTATAATAGAAAAATAAGTTTCTTCCACCTGTGTCCTGCCAGGGTTTTATTGCTCCTTCTCTAAAAGTTTTTTCTTTGTCAGGAATAACAAGGTCAGGGTCAATTTTCATCAAAAATCCCAACCCTTTACATTCAGGACATGCTCCATAAGGACTGTTAAAAGAAAACATTCTTGGAGAAAGTTCTTCAAAACTTATTTCACAAGAAGAACAGCCATATTTTTCATTATAAATATGGTCTTTCCCATTAGTATTTACAATTACAATCCCTTTACCTATTTTCAAACATGTTTCAACACTTTCCACAACTCTATCTTTCTCTTCCTTAATTAAAGGGAACTGGTCTATCAAAACATCTATATTATGTATTTTATATCTTTCAAGTTTTATTTCTTCATCAATGTCATAAAACTTACCATCCACTCTTACTTTTAAAAAACCTGTTTTTCTTATCTGTTGAAATATTTGTTCATGAATACCTTTTTTCCCTTTTATAATAGGCGCAAGGATTCTAATCTCTATATTCTGTGGAAGATTTAAAATCTGCTCTATTATTTCGCTTGAAGACTGTCTTGAAATAACTCTTCCACATTTTGGACAATGAGGTATTCCTATTCTTGCAAAAAGTATCCTTAAATAGTCATAAATTTCAGTTGTAGTTGCGACAGTTGAACGTGGATTAGATGCAGATTTCCTCTGTTCAATAGCAATTGCGGGTGGTAATCCATAGATATGCTCAACATCTGGTTTTTTCATCTGTTCTAAAAATTGCCTTGCATAAGCAGATAAACTTTCAATATACCTTCTTTGTCCTTCTGCATATAAAGTGTCAAAAGCAAGAGAAGATTTACCAGAGCCAGAAATACCTGTTATGACAATTAGTTTATTTCTTGGAAGGTCAATATTGATATTTTTAAGATTATGTTCTTTCGCGCCCTTTATACTTATATATTGTGGTTCCATAGTTAAACAATTATTTTACCTTAAAATTTGCTATTTTGCCAGATTTTATTTCTTACAGTTAGGACATATATCAAGATAATCAGGATATAAGTCCTTTCTGTTGTTTAATGTTAAATGTTGGTAAAAACTTACTCAACTGTTTGTGTTTTACAGTTTACAGCAAACTACAAACTATCAACTATGTACTATCTCCTATGTACTCTCTTACCACACCCTGCTTCCCTGAGGGAATTTGTTTCGTGCTTCGGATTTCGGATTTAGAATTTTGCATTGTCATTTTGAATTTTGATATTTGATTTTTGATTTATACTATGTACTATGTACTATCCCCTATGTACTGTCTTACCGGCTTCCCTGAGGATTTACAAATGTTTTATATTTTTTACATAACAGATTACACAAAATTGGGGCTTCCATGTAATAATAAAGGTGAAGAGGAGGGAATTAAAGAAATTCTGCTCCATTTACTGAATTGCATATAAAGGAAGATTCAGGTAAATTTCTAACTTTATAATATTTTTCATTTAAAATTTCTATTACTTTTTCTGCCATTTCTTTTTCTACAAGTATTAAAACACATCCTCCAAGTCCAGCACCTGTTAATTTTGCACCTTTAACACCAGATATTTGTTTTACAAGGTCAACAATAAAATCAAGTTCTAAAGTACTACATCTGTAACCACCAGGTTGATTATATATTCTTGCTTTCTCTCTTTCTTCCATATCAGGACTTTTTAGATTTTTGATTAATGTATAAAGGATTTCATCGTTTATATTATACTTCCATTTTTTTATCTTGCCATTGTTTGAATATTTCACTACTCTATCTCCATCATGAGAAATAAACATAAATTTACCAAATTGGTCAATTCTGCCTTCTTTCAAAAATTCAGCACACTTTTTTGCTCTTTCACATTCAGAAATTCCATACATTATTACTTCCCTTAATTTGTAACCATCAATAGGTTCATTGTGTGTTTTGAAAATTGTTTTTAAATCTTCTTCCGGCAATACCTTCAATATATCTTTTCTTGAAACATTTTCAGGGAGAGAAAGAAGCATTTTATAGATAATTTCTTCATCCCCTAAATTTTCTGGATTTATATCTCTTAAATATTTTATTTTATCTTTAAATTCTGGGAATCCTTTTTTTATTAACTTAAAACCAATTTCGTAAGATGCTATTCTTTCATTAAAAATACTTTTTGCATTCTCTGATTTTTTTGCTTCAATCAAAGAATTACAACATATAATTTGGTATTCTTCAGGGAAAGGGATATATTCAATTGTAAAAGGGAAAAATTGGATATGAGTAATTTTATTTTTTTCTCCAAAAATCATTGCTGCATGGTCACCACTTCCTCCTCTTGTTCCGACATACCATTCTGCTCTTCCACACATTTCTACAAGTTTTTCTTTTTTTATATCTAATCTATTTATTTTACAGATAGAGAGCATTGTTGCAACAAGTATTGCTGAAGAAGAACTTAAACCAGCACCAACAGGTACCTCTCCATAAAAATAAAAGTTCATCCCTCTCAATTTTTTCTCTGGAAATTCATTTTGGATATATGAGATAGGTGCTTTTATATAGTTTATCCAATCTCCTGGAGTAATTTTTATACTTTTTATAAATTCAATCCAATCAACTTTCCTTTCAGGAACATATTTTTCAAGTGCAAATTCATTCCAGTTATATTTTTTATCAAGGTTATAACATACTATCTTATTATCTTTTCTTTCTCCTGCGACACACCATAATTCTTTATCTACAGTTAAATAATTAACATATCCACCTTGATGGTCTATATGAGTTCCTAAAAGATTAATTCTTGCAGGTACTCTTATTAAAGAAACTTCTTCATCTCCAAATATTTTTAAATAATTATTAAGAAGTTCTTTTATTTTATTATTTAAAGATTTTTTTAAATAATAGGATACCTTCATGTTTTAATGGGAATAGGATAGATTTACTTTTATACTATGCTTTATGTCTTTATACTCATTCCATTTAAATCCAATTTTTATTTCTCTTAATCCTAAGTATGTCCATCTTAAATTATCAATTAATAAATCTAAAGGATTTTCAACAACCCCTTCTGTTTCTTTTATGCTATGAGGGATATACCGGTTATTATTTTTATCAATGATTTTAAAATAAGTAATTCCTTGCCCACCATATCCATTTACTTCAATCTTAACAGAAGAAATTTCATTATCAAAATTAAAAGGGAATAAAAATGAATAATAAGAAGTTTCAGGGAAAACAGGTTTTAAATTCAAATTTTCAAAAACATTTTTAAATTTCCCATTTTTATTATAAACAGAGAAAGAAAGTAGGGGAGCACCATAAATATCAGGTAAAAAAAGATAAAGCATTAAAAAATAATTGCTTTTATTTTTTAATTCCATAAATTTTAGAATTTCTTCTTTTATTGATTTATAATAATTGGGAATTTTTGTTGGGATTCCTTTCCTATAAATTTCCCATTTTCTCAATTTTTCATTTTTTATTTCATCCAATTCCTCTAATAAATTTTTTATTTTTGAAGTGTTTTTAGAAAAGAAATCTTCATAAAGTACCTTTCTTATTTCAAACATTAAAATTTTTTCTTTTAAATTCAACTTTATATCCTGTAAAATTTCATTTTCTATATTTTCATTTCCCAGAAATTTATCAAGAAATTTTATTGTGGTGTAATACTCCTGTTCTTTTGGTTGAATTTCTGCTCTTATATAATTTTTTGAGAAATGGTAATAAGGAAAAAAAAGGAAATAATAACTTTTTATTCCTTCTAAACTTATTTCATCTAAATTTATTAACTCTTTTAAAATAGAAGAAAATTCTTTATCTTGGTCAAACTTTTTTATATCTTTACAATTCCATAATTTACCTGCAAAAGCAATAATAGGGAAACAACTAAATTGAAACTTTGTTGCTCTTTCCCAGTTTGTCACTATCCCGCCCACTGGTTTATATTTGCTACTATATTTTGTAAAACTATAAACATTTGGAATTAATAATTCCCTTGGACAGAAAAGGTATTTAAATCCCATTTTTTCATATTTTTTGAATACATCTTCTTTTTCAAAATTTGTAAAATGAGTATGTGGTAAATCTACAAAATAACTATAATCCCATGTACACATTATTATATCCTTTGGTATCTTTTCAAGTGCTTGTGGATAAATTTCAAACATATCATCCCACATCATCATTTTTTTCCCTAATTTGTCGTTAACAATTTTATAAGTTTTCTGGATATGTTTTGCAAAAATATCTGCTTGAGTTTCTCCTTTTTTAATCCTTTCTTTACAAAGTGAACAAAAACCAATATCCCAGACCTCATCATTTCCTACATGAAAATATTTGGAGGGGAAAAGAGGTGAAATTTCAGAAAAGTATTTTTCAAAAAATTCATAAGTTTCTTCAAGGGAAGGGCAGATTGTATCATGGAAAAAAGAAAATCTACCCTGTATTCCTTCTCTTAATTCAGAAATTTTTCTAATTGGTTTAAACTGCAGAAACTGCTCTGCATGGGCAAAATTTGAAACTACTGGGATAACATCAATTTTATTTTCTTTGGCATAAGAAACAATTTCTCTTATTTGAGCAGGAGAATAACTTTCTTCATCAGGTATATATGGGAATGATTCTGTTTTTATTCTTCCTTCAAGATATAAAACAATTGTATTATATCCATATTTTTTAATGAAATTTATGAATTTTTTAATAAAATTAATGTTTTCTTTTTGTCTTGCTAAATCAAGTTGAACTGCTTTTATCTCCATTTATGCCCAGAAAATAGTATTTCCTGTTTTGCCTGTGAAAAAATCAATAACAACCCATAAACCACATACTACAAACTGTCCAAATATCAACCCAATAAAGAAAAATCTACCTTTTTCATATACTTTTACACCACCATATTTTAAGATAATTGTTTTTATCAACCATGAAATAAAAATAGAAAACCACAAAGCATTCGTCATCATAATTGTAGAAAAAGCAAATCCAAGAGGATGAAATGGGAACCATATAAACCTTGTTCTCATATAAAGTAATAAGAAACAAATAATAGCACCTAATCCTGCAAATCTAAAATATCTCCAATCAGGACCAGTTGGTTTTTGTAATTCCTGCACAATGTACTTCCATCCATATTGAGGGCCTGCTATAAAAAACCATGGTTGTGCATTTACTGCACCGTATTTATAACCAAGATAAATTGTTATTAAAATAGAAGAAACCAAACTTACAAATATTGATATTATTATTGCTAAAAATATAATATTTTTTCTTTTTTTTATCTGATCAACCATTTTCAACCCATTTGCTACAGAAGCCATAACAAAAGTTCTTACATCAGAAGTATAGACAAAAGTAAGTCCTAAAGGAACAAGCACAGAAGCCCCTAAATTTTTTGAACCAAATAAAGAATTTGTAGCCACTGGTGATATAACAGGTGCTCTTGTAGCAGCAAGTCCACCTTCACATATAACTCTTGTAATTCCAATATAGATTAAAAAAGAAAAGAAGAGAAAAACCAGAGCAGGCAATAAAGAAACACCTGAAGCCATAAGCCATACAACCATTACAAAAATAGAAAATAAAGCACCCCAGAAAGCAAACGGATAAGATACAATTTCACTTTCTTCATCAGAAACTTTAATTTTCCCAATTGCTACTTTGCTAACCCAAAATAAATGTCTTCTTGCATTCCATAGACCATAACACACAATAACAAAAAGAGCTCCAAAAGATTGCCATCCTAAAAGTTGCCTTTCCTCACTATAAGGTAAAAATTCTTCTCCACCAATTCCTGTAATATTGAAAAATCCTTGCTGACAGGTTGTTAAAAGACAGAAAAACCATATACTGAATGAAAGAGCACTATTAACAAAATAAGTAAAACCAATCATAGGGAAAGATATTCTAAATTGTAAATATTCTGTTCTACGGAAAATAGGAATCCATTGAGAAAGTTTAACAAGAGGAACTGGTTCAAAATAATTATGGAAAGCATTAATACAACCAAAAATAAAAGGAATTGAAAAACCAAACCACATAAGTTTATTTTTAAAAAAACTTTCATTTTCAATCAATTCAATAGGTGCTTTTGTCATAGGATAATTTATTTTTTCTTCTTCAACCCATCTTTTTCTTAAAAGGACCATTATAAATACCATTGCAAGATATAAAGCAAAAATTAAAACAAACCAGATAGAAACAGGAACAACCCATGCTTTCCATGGAATAGATTGACCTTTAGGTAGTCCTTCAAAAAACCAGTTTATTGCTTTTTCATCCTGTAAGATTGTCCATCTTTTTAAATTAGGTAAAATAAATTCTTTATAGTAATTTGTATCAGAAGCATAATATTTTGTTCCTGCGATAAGTGGAATAAGATAAAGATTTAATCCCATTGTAGGGATAGCACAGGATACAATCATCATCATATATATAAGGATAAGTTCAGGCGAAGAAAATGCTTTTTTAGGTAAGAATTTTTTCAAAAAGATATTAAAAACTCCAAGAAAAAAGATAAAGAAAATTGCTCCTCCTGTTGTGAAATCAATAGTTAAAAAAGAACCCTGTATTTTTATCATATTCCATAAATCACCAACACAAATGAGAATTGAAAGTATAGTTCCAATAAATAATGCTCTTTTAAATGAAATTTTTTCCATTTACCTCATTTCTTCTATATTTATAAAGAAATTAGATATAACAATCCCTTTTATTTCAGAAATTTTTTCATAATTGGTCATAATTGTCAAGTAATTGTTTTTTTTCGCAAGAATTATTCCAAGTGCTTTATCTTCTAAATTACTATTCCTTAAACTTATCACTGCACCTTTTAAATTTAATAAAAAAATTTCTTCTTTATTTTTAATCTCTTTAAATCCAATTATTTTTATTGATAATTTTTCTATGTCTATTTTTTCTATTCTGGAATTAGAAAAATATTCTTTAAATTTTTTAAACCTATAAGCACTTCTTTCTTCCATAGTTTTAGTAGGGAAATTTAATGGTATTTGTATTTTAAGAAAAGGAATTGAAAAAAACTTTATAAAATTTTCTATTTCTTCTACTTCATTTGCTTTGTTGAGTAAAAAAATAAAATCAGGTCTTAAAATCTCTATTTTATGGATTTTTAAATAAAGTGCAGAATTATCTTTTATATATCCTGTTGTATCTATAATAATTTTTTCTCCATATTTTGGAATAGATTCATCCATTTTTTTAATCCCTACAAGTAAACTTAAAAGATTTCCTGCCGGAGCAATACTTCCGACAAAATAAAACTTTTCTATCTTTAACTGAGAAAAATCTAAAAATTCTCTTTTTACTTCAGCAAATCCTACTGTTGTAGGAGGACCTATATGGGATTGGCCTATATCGCTATCCAGTATAAAAACTTTTTTCTTTTCTTTTAAGAAAAAGTTTGTTATTTCCTGAATAAGAGTTGTTTTACCTGTATCACTTGCTCCAATAAATAGTATTTTTCTTATTTCATTTTTCCCAATAAGTTTATATACATTTTTATCTAAAAGATTTATTTTTTCCACATTAAATTTATCTCTTGTAAGAGATATATCCAATAAGTTTATAAATTAACTTTGAAATCAAAAAACAAGAAGGAGAGAAAAAATTTTTGGGGGCAAGTTCAACTACATCAAAACCAAAAACTTCTATATCTTTCCTGAATAAAAAATTTTTAAAGAATTTAATTGTTTCATACCAGAAAAATCCTCCTGGTTCAGGTGTTCCTGTATCTGGAACAATTGATGGGTCAAAGAAGTCAACATCAATAGTAATAAAATATTTTCCTGAAGGAAGAGTATTAGGGATTTCTTCAAACCAATTCTTTTTCATTTTATATCCAAAATTAATTTTAATTCCTGCTTTTTCTCTTTTTAAAAAATTTGCTTCTTCCCCACTTATACTTCTAATTCCTATTGAATATATATTACATTTTTTCTCCAGCATTCTTCTTATAACACATGCATGACTATATTTTGTTCCTTCATATTCATCTCTTAAATCTCCATGTGCATCTAAATGTAAAACTTTAATTTCAGGATTTTTTTTCTGCAATGCATTAAAAATTCCAATAGAAATTGTATGTTCGCCACCAAGCCCAATTACAATTTTATCTTTTTTTAAGAAAGAAAATACAACATTTTCAATTTCTTTCACCATTTCTAATGTAGAACTATGTTTAGGAATTATTTCTCCCACTGTTTTAATGCCTACCTTATAAGTTTCCTTTTCAAGTTCTTCATCATATAATTCCATTTGTCTTGAAGAGAATAAAATAGATTCAGGACCAAATTTTGTCCCTACTTGGAAAGATACAGTTGATTCATAAGGTATTGGTAGAATGATGAATTTTGCTTTTTTAAGAGGGATTTCAGGTATTCCACAAAAATTATATTTAAATTCTGAAGTCATGAATTTTGAAAGGGTTTTTCTACTATTTCAACTTTTTTCTCTTCTACTTCTTCTAATATAAAAACTGCAGATGCAATTACTGTTGTCCAGAGCCCATTTTTATCTCCAATAGCGGATTGTGTTATATGGGTTGTTTTAACTATTCTATCAGACATTTTCCATATTTCTTTTTTTTCATCATAAGAAGAATTAGGGTCAAATTCTATCCCTAAAATTGTTGCAAGCATTGTAGCAGCTAAATCTTCAGCGTAATCCCCTGCTTTTTCTTCTGTCTCCCCAAAACTTTCATGTTCTGAGAGATATCCATACTGAGTTTCATCTTTTGGTATTGCAAGCCCTATAGAGGCAGTAATAAGTCTATGAGGTTCATTTGTCCAATTTCTACTTATTACTGTATAAACAATTTGCCCAGGATGTAAATAAGATAGACCTTCATTTTTTGAAATTAATTTACATCCTGGCGGGAAAATACTTGAAATAGAAACAAGATTAAATTGAGCAATCTCTGCATCTCTTAAAGCAAGTTCAAAACTTGTAAGCCTTTCTTTATCTCTTCCAACTCCTTTTGTAAGGAAAACTTTTTTGGGAACAAGTATCATTTTCCTCCTTGTTTTTTATGTAATTTTAAATCCTATTTTAAACCTGTCAACAAAATTTTGCAAGAGTAAAATTTTGTTCCATAGAGTTTATTTTAGAAGTTTTTCTAATAAATTGCAATTTTTGTAAATATTCCCTCAAACCCGTTCGTATTTAAGTAGTCAGTAGCCAGTATATAGGAAATAGGGGAAAATAATTATTCCCTGATTCCTGACTACTGACCCCTGACTCCTGCTTTAAGTAGTCAGTGTACAGTTTACAGTGAACTATGTATTATTAACTATGTACTAACCCCTATGTACTGACATACCCTGCTTCTCTGATTATTAATTTGTTTCGTGCTTCGTATTTAGAATTTTCCATTTTGGATTTTGCATTGTAATTTTGAATTTTGATTTTTGCATTTTGATTTTTGATTTACTCCCCTGCTACTTTAAACTATGTACTAACCCCTATGTACTCTTTTACCAT
>Ga0123519_10008509_pt1 | contig 15630 bp, 14 predicted proteins | sample YelNatPaOPRAMG02_FD_87396 | JGI IMG/M metagenome (GOLD analysis project Ga0123519, IMG submission 87396) | Hot spring microbial communities from Yellowstone National Park - Yellowstone National Park OP-RAMG-02 (version 2) | ecosystem: Environmental > Aquatic > Thermal springs > Hot (42-90C) ...
GTTAAACGATCTTCAGGATGGATGTTGTTCAACAACCAGATGGCATATTTACGATTGTAACCACATATTTTACAGAATTCATCCAGTATCTGTTTTTTTTCTTTGCGATTTGCCCGGTGATATCTCTGATAAATCTTTTTTAAGTATTCCATTTTGAATTTATATCTCATAATCTAACCACCTCCGGTGTATATTATACTAACACCAGTTGGGTTAGATTTTAAATGACTTGACGTTATAGCCTTCGGTTAGATTATAGATGATTTGATTCGCAAATTTTGTTTTTTCGCATTTTTTTTGTATAATATAAGGTTAGAAAGAAAGGAGAAGGCTATGGAGGCAATAATAGAATTGGGCGGAACTCAACATAAGATTTCTCCCGGAAAAATTATTACAGTCAATCGCCTTAAAGAAGAGCCGGGAAAAGAGATTATTCTGGAAAAAATTCTCTGGATAAAAGACGGCGAAAAATCAACCATCGGACAGCCATATGTAAAGGGGGCACAAGCAGTTGCGGAAGTGATAAAAAATTACCGTGGTAAGAAAATAATTTCTTTTAAGCGCCGACCAAAAAAAGGCTATAAAAGAAAAATCGGTCACCGCCAGGAGTTAACTCAGTTAAAAATCAAAGAGATAAAAATATAGAAAAATTTTCTGGAGGCAAAAATGGCCCATACAAAATCTCAGGGTTCAACCACTAATGGCCGGGATTCCGCCGGGCAACGACTCGGGGTCAAGGTATTTGGCGGTCAGACCGTACCGGCCGGAGCAATTATTGTCCGACAGCGGGGAACAAAATTTTTTCCGGGGAAAAATACAAAAATGGGTTCGGATTATACCATCTTCGCCCGGGTCCCGGGAAAAGTCAATTTCCGCTACCGGGCAAAAAATCGCTGCCTGGTTAATATAATTCCCGAAACAACCAGACAATCGTAATGTTTGTTGACCGGGCCAGAATTTATTTGCAAGCCGGCTCCGGTGGTGATGGCTGTCTTTCTTTTCGTCGCGAAAAGTATGTTCCCAAGGGCGGACCCGATGGCGGAAATGGTGGCCGGGGTGGAAATGTCTATCTGGTAGTTGATAAAAACTTAAAAACCCTTTACGACCTTTCTTATCATTCCCATTATCGGGCTGAAGATGGCCAGCGGGGAAGAAGCAATAATCGCACTGGCCACAATGGTGCCGACCTTTTTATCCCGGTTCCGCCGGGGACAATGGTCTATCAGGAAAAGGCCCTGGTCGCCGATTTAACCGAACCCGGACAAAAATTTCTGGCGGCCCGGGGTGGACGCGGCGGAAAAGGCAATAGCGCCTTCAAGAGTTCCCGGAATACCACTCCCCGGATATACGAAAAAGGCGAACCCGGACAAAAAACCACCCTGGATCTGGAATTAAAATTAATTGCCGATGTCGGAATTATCGGGATGCCGAACGCCGGAAAATCCAGTTTACTGGCAGTTCTCACCGCGGCTCGTCCAAAAATTGCCGACTATCCGTTTACCACTATCAGTCCCAACCTCGGAGTTTTAACTTATAAAAATCAGCAATTGGTCCTGGCCGACATCCCCGGTTTAATTGCCGATGCCAGTAAAGGTAAGGGACTGGGAAATGAATTTTTGCGCCATATTGAGCGAACCCGCTTACTTCTCCACCTGGTTGATATAAACGGATTTTCTGGCAATTCGCCAGTTGACACATATCAAACTGTTCGTCGGGAACTGGTAAAATATTGCCGGGCATTGACCGATAAACCGGAAATAATTGTTCTGAATAAAATTGATACTGTCAGTAATGAGATTAGAAAAAAAATCGGAGAGAAATTTTGCGAATTCAAAAAAAATCCAGTGGATATTCTCTTTATCTCCGCCGCCACCCGGCAGGGCTGTCCGGAACTGATAAAGAAGATTTTTAGCAGTATTAAAAATATCCCCGGTCCGGAACAAAAAGAAATTCCCGTCCGCTTTAGTTATAGTGGCGATATCCAGGTTATTCGTCTTCGCGAACATCTTTTTCAGGTTAAAGGGGAAAAAATTGAAAAACTGGTTTTGATGACCGACTTTTCTCTTCCGCAAAGTGTTGGGCGTTTTCAGAAGATACTAAAAAAACTGGGGGTGGATAAAATTTTTCAGAAGGCCGGAATTCGCGATGGCGATTTTATTCGCATCGCTGATAAGGAGTTTGAATATTTCCCCGATTAGTTTTTTGCTATAATGGAATTATGTCAAAACGCTATCTTTTTCTTTTTGTTTTGATTCTGTTGACTGGCTGCGGGCCAAATTTCTATCTGAAACAGGCCGAGAAAAAAGAACAAAAAAAACTTTATCCGCAGGCCCTGGCCATCTATCAGCGCCTGATTAAACGCTATCCTGACCGACGGGAAATAGTGGCGCTTGCTCTCTGGCGAAGCGGGAAAATTAATCAAAAACTAAAAAATTATCCGGCGGCAGTTGAATCTTTTCAGATGTTAAAATTATATCCCCGCTGGCGGTCCGAGGCCGAAAAAGAAATATTCCGGTCCCCGGACTATTTTCCTCTTCAAGAAAATAACCAGTGGGTGGAAGGCGATTCGCAGAGTTGCGGTAAAAATATGCAGACCATCTGGAAATGTAAAAAAATCGCTCCGGAAATTTTTGAAATCAGCCGGACAATCAGCGCCGGTCCAACCCGGGTATCGGTCATCCGGTCCTACTACTCGTTAAAAGGACAAAAATTACTGGAATCCAGCCAACCGGATTTAACCAACAGTTCGGTCTTTCTGGATTATCCATTCACGACCGGCAAGACCTGGGAAATAGCTCGTTCTGGTCAAAAACTCTCTTTAACAATAATCAGTGAGAATGTTACCGTCACTACCATCGCCGGGCAATTCCAACAATGTCTGAAAATTGCTGAACAGGTTCCCGGCTCTTCGGCCATCACCTATCGCTACTACGCCCCGGATGTCGGCTGGGTGCTGACCACCATTGGCAGTCAAACTTCGGCAAAAGAGTACCGCAATAGTGAATTATTATCGTATCAGGTAAAAACGGAAGATTAGGATGCGTCCGCTTTCTCACACGGCTATTTCCACCTATCTGGAATGTTCTCTCAAATACAAATTTAACTATATTGATAAATTGCCGAAAATTCCCCGACCGTATTTTTCATTCGGCAAATCAGTTCATCAGGCTCTGGAATATCTTTACCGGGTGAAAATCCCACCGCCGCCCACCTTAGAAGAAGTCCTTCAGTATTACCGGGAAAACTGGATTTCTGAGGGCTATGCCTCCGGCGAGGAAGAAACCAGATATTTTCAGGAAGGCAAAAGAATTCTCACCGAGTTCTACCAGCGGCATATTGATGACAATTTTCGCCCGCCATTGTTTGCGGAGTATCTATTTAATCTGGAACTTTCCGGAATAAAATTAACCGGCTACATTGACCGGATAGATAAATTAAGTGACGGTAGTCTGGCAATAATTGATTACAAAACCGGTTCGGCTTTTGACTTAAAAAGGGTGGAAAATGACCCGCAACTGACTCTTTACCAGATGGCGGTAACTGCCAATATCGGTCTGCCGGTAAGCCAGCTTTCCCTTTATCATTTACCTTCTTTAACCGATTTCCGGGTCGGGCCACGCCATCCCGACCAGATTGCCAACTTAGAGGCAACCATTCGTCAGGTTTATCAGGGAATTCAGCAGGAACGGTTTGCCCCCAGCCCGGGCAATCACTGCCAATGGTGCGATTTTCAAAAAGTCTGTCCGATATTTGCTTATCAATATGCCTCGCCCCAGGAACGTTCTGATGGTCAGTTAACCGATACCCGGATAAAAGAGATTGTTGATAATTACGGAAAAACCTATTCCCGGATTAAAGAGTTAAAAAAGGAGTTGGAAAACTTACGGGAAACAATTCTGAAATATGTCCAGAAAAAAAATTTCTGGCGGCTTTCGGGCAAAGTATATGAACTGAAAATTTCCAGTCGTGGCAACTGGGCAGTGCCGGCAAAATCAAAATCGGAAAAAGAACGCATTACCGAAATAATCAAAGATATTCTTGTGGCCGCCAATGAATACGAAAAAATTTTAACTCCCGATTTCTGGGTTTTGTCTAAAAAAATTCTGGATAATGAACTATCCCCGGAAACCATCCAGAAATTAAAAAAGGTTATGGAGTGGCAGGAAATTTATACTCTCCGGGCATCCGAGCGCAGTAAAGAAGATGAAGAAAGCGAAGAAGAGAACACGGAGGAGAACAAATGAACTGGTCAGTTTTTGGCACAGTGTTTAGTTTGATATTTTTAGCCGAACTGGGCGACAAAACCCAACTGGCAGTAATTTCCTCGGCGGCGGCGACCAAAAAATCTCTGGAGGTTTTTCTGGCGGCCTCTCTGGCAATGTCTCTGGTGACCCTGCTGGGAGTACTGGCAGGGACTGCTTTATTAAAAATTATTCCGGAAGTTATACTTAAAAAAATCGGGGCGGTCCTGTTTGTTTTTCTGGGGATTCTTTTGTGGTTTAATCGGCTATAATTCCGGAATGGAAAAAATTTCTGAATTGCTCAATGACCTTAATGAAGAACAGGTTCAGGCGGTAACTCATCGCTCCGGACCCTGTCTGATTGTTGCCGGCGCGGGTACCGGAAAAACTCAGGTCATCACCAGAAGGATTGCCTACCTGATAACCAGCAAACTGGCCCGGCCCGAACAGATTCTGGCCTTAACCTTCAGTGAAAAAGCGGCTCAGGAAATGGCTGAGCGGGTGGATATTCTGGTCCCTTACGGTTATAGCAATGTCTGGATTTCCACCTTTCACGCTTTCGGTGACCGGATTATCCGGGAAAACGCAATTCTTCTCGGCCTTAATCCAGATTTAGAGGTTTTAAGTGAAGTTGAAGCAACCATCTTTTTCCAGAAACATATTTTTTCTTTGCCCTTAAAACATTTCCGGCCACTGGGCAATCCCTATAAATATCTTAGTGCCCTTTTAAAGGTTTTCAGCCGGGCCCGGGATGAAGATATTTCACCGGGGGACTGGTTGGAGTATGCCCGGCAATTAAAAAAACGCGCCCGCCGCAGTCAGGAAAAGGAAATCGCCGAGCAACAGATAGAACTGGCCACGGTCTATGAAAAATACGAAAATCTGAAAAGGGTGAACAATTTTCTGGATTTCTCCGACCAGGTAAGCGTCGCTAAAGAAATGCTCCAGAAACATCCTTCAATCCGCCACCGATATCAAAATCAGTTCCGCTATATTCTGGTCGATGAATTTCAGGATACCAATTTCAGCCAGTTGCAACTTCTTCGGCTTCTCCTCAATCGCCAGAAAAACATCACGGTAGTCGGAGACGATGACCAGTCAATCTATAAATTTCGCGGGGCCTGTTTTTCCAATATTGTCAATTTCCGTCGCCATTTTCCAAAAGCCCGGCTGATTACCCTCACCAGAAATTATCGCAATACCCAGATAATTTTAGACCTGGCTCACCGGTTAATCAAAAACAATGACCCGGACCGTCTGGAAGCAAAATATAAAATTAACAAAACCCTCATCAGCAACCGGAAAGAAAGCCGGCAACATCTTGTCCGGGTATTCGGTTATGAAAATATGAACGAAGAGGCCCGCGCAGTTGCCCAGATGATTGGGGAAAAAATTAATCAGGGACTTGCTCCTAAAGATATAGCAATTCTGGTTCGGGCCAACGAAACCGCCAGAATTTTTCTATCGGAACTGAACCGCTTGAATATCCCCTGGACCTTTTCCGGTGCCGAAGCTTTTTACGACCGGCCGGAGATAAATCTGATTTTAAGTTTTCTCCGGATTCTGGTAAATCCCGAACATTCTCAGTCGTTATATTTTATTCTCTCAACCGGCCGCTACCGGATTAAAGAATACGACCTGATTCTCTTAAACCATCTGGCCCATCGGCATAATCGCTTTCTCCTGCATATCCTGCGCAATCATACTCAGTATCCGGAACTAAATGATTTAGCACCGGAAACAGTAGATACTATCAATCGGCTCTTAAATCTTCTGGCTGAACTTTATCTTTTAGTCCCGAATAAAAATACCGGAGAGGTGGTTTATCATCTCCTGAAAAAACTGGATATTCTTTCCGAACTTTCCAGTATCCCGGAAGACCCGCAACAGGCCCAGGAGGTTCTGGAAAAAGGGTCTAATCTGGCAAAATTTTTCCGGATTATTCAGCGATTTAATTCTCTCAAACCAGCCAATCATTTAGCGGAATTTATGGAATATCTGGAAAACATCCTGGCGACGGGAATAAGCCCGGAGGAATATTTTTCCGAAAGTGAAGGGGTTCAGGTTCTGACTATTCATAAAGCCAAAGGTCTGGAATTCAAAATTGTCTTTATGGTTGGGCTGGTTGATGGTCGCTTTCCCAGTCGGCAGCAATCAGAAAAACTGACCATTCCGGAGGAGTTAAGTAAAGACATTCTGGCCAGGGGAAATTTTCATATTGCGGAAGAAAGACGGCTTTTTTATGTCGGGATGACCCGGGCCCGGGACGAACTTTACTTTACCTTTGCCCGGGATTACGGCACCCGCCGACTCTGGAAAATTTCACCATTTGTCTGTGAGGCGCTGGAAATTCTTCCGCAGGATATTCCGATAACACCGACTAAACCAGTGGAGACAATCCAGCATTTTCAACCAGCCCCGGAAGTAACTGCGAACTTGGCCACCAGCCAGACCGGCGAGACCCTGAACCTGACCCCCTATAGAATTGATGATTATCTGACCTGCCCGTATAAATACTATCTGCTCCATCGGATTCAAATTCCGCTTCCCCGGCATCATTTGCTGGTCTATGGCGAGGCGATTCACAAAGTGTTAAGCGAGTATTTGCGAGCCAAAATGAATAAAAAAACCCTGAGCCAGAGAGAAATAGAAAATCTTTACCAGCAATTCTGGTCCTCGGTCGGTTTTTTAAGCCGTGAGCACGAAGAACTGCGCTATCAACAGGGATTAAAAACTGTAATCAATTATTATCGTTACTGCGAAAAACAGAAAAAAATTCCCACTGATATAGAAGAAGAGTTCAGTTTCCGGCTCAACCAGAATGTTATTATTTCCGGCCGCTGGGACCGGCGCGACCGAATCAAAAATACTACCATCATTACCGATTTTAAGACCACAGACAAGATTAAAAATCATCAGGAGGCCGAAGAGGAAATCCGCAAAAATCGCCAATTGTTTATCTATGCCCTGGGCCACCAATACAAATATGGTTACCGGCCGGATTTTGTTGAACTTTATTTTCTGGAACCGGCGATCAGTGCGCGAGTGGCAGTGGATGAAAAAAATCTTAGCCGGATTACCTCGGATATCCAGCAGGTTGTAGACGGCCTGCGCCAGAACAATTTTCGTCCTACCCCAAATAAAATCAACTGTCAGTACTGTCCCTACCTGTCAATTTGCCAGTACGCCGAATAACCAAATGGAGCGCCAATAACCAGAACTGCTGATTGATATTGATTTTTAGAATATAAAATTGCTAAAATAAATAGTTAAGAAATTTGTCATAACTGGAGGTAACAATGAATCGGAAAACAATTGCTCTATCACTGGTATTGTCTTTATTCATTTTTGGTTGTGCGAAAAAGCCGGTAGTCAAACCACCAGAGCCGGTTCCGGAAGTAGTCCAACCGGCCGAGACACCTTCCGAGCCGGAAATTCGTTATCCGGACTGGCAAAATATTGCCGAGGTGAAGACAATCTATTTTGATTTTGACAGTTCAGAAATCAAACCCGAAGCCAGAAAAATTTTAGAGAATAACGCCCAGTTTCTGGTCAAAAGCACTGAGGTGGTTGTTCTGGTAGAGGGCCACTGCGACGAGCGGGGGACTATTGAATATAATCTGGGTCTGGGACAGCGTCGGGCCAAGGCGGTGCGGGATTATTATATTGCCCTGGGTGTTTCCGCCGACCGAATCGGGACAATTTCCTATGGCAAAGAAAAACCAGTTGATCCGGGACACAACGAAGAGGCCTGGGCAAAAAATCGCCGGGCTGAAACCAAAGTGCGGACTAAAAAATAACCAGCAATAATTTTCGCCTCAATATGCGTCGGCATCTGTTAACCATAATATTATTACCGGTACTGGCGGCAATTCTCGGCGGCTGTCTGGCAACCAGCAAAGACATTGCTGACCTGCAGGATGACATTTTTAATTTAAAATCCCAGATAAAAGAACTGCAGCGCAATCAGGCGGATTTGCTGGGACGAATAGATACCCTTAATTCCAATATCGCTATACTCAACGGGCAACTGGACGAAAGTAAAAACAAGATGTCTTCGCTGAACGAAAGTCTGGACGACATCCGCAACAACCTCTCAGACAATTTCCGCAACCTTAACGAAAAAATTAACAGCGGAAGCGTCGGCGTCACTTTTAGTATGCCACCAAGCGATGCTTATCGTCTGGCTTATAACGATTTTGTCAATGGACGCTATGACCTGGCCACAACCGGTTTTCGGGATTTTCTGGTGAAATATTCCTCGGCGGCTCTGGCGCCTTCGGCCCAGTATTATCTGGCGGAATGTTATTATGCTCTCGGCAATTATGACCGGGCATTGCTGGAATTTAAAAATCTGCTGGCAAATTTTCCCGGCTCGGACCGACTGCCGGCGGCAACCCTCAAAGCGGCTCTTTGCTATAAACAACTGGGAAACAGCGCGGAAGCCCGCAAATATCTGGAAAGTATTTTACAACTATACCCTTATTCCCTGGAAGTCAATACTGCCCGGGCCGAACTCCAGAATCTTGGGCGTTAAATGACTTACAATCTGAAAATTGGTATTATCTTTTCACTTTTTATTCACACTTTTCTTCTGTTTGGTCTGGGGATATTCTTTCAGCAAAAAACGCGAATAATCACCATCCCGGTTGACTTTGTTTACTATCGTCCTCCGGCAACTGCCCCGAGAGAGGAACCGGCAAAGTTAATTGAAAAAACAGTTCTTAAAACCCGCGCGGTCAAAAAAATCAGCCGACCAGATGTGGTTTCTCCGACTCCCGCCAAAGAAATGGAAACTCCCGCGACCGAACAACCATTGGCCAGCAGTAGTTTAAATGTGGAAGCCGTTCGTTTTCCTTATACCTATTATCTGAACCAGATTAGAAAAAGAATCGCCGAAAACTGGATGTGGAGTTCAACAACCTCTGGCAATTTTCGCACGGTAATTTATTTCCGGATTCAGCGCGACGGCCAGATTTCTGAGCCGGTCTGGAAAGAACGTTCCGGCAGCCCGATATTTGACAATCTGGCTCTCCGGGCAGTAAAAATTTCCGCGCCATTTCCGCCGCTGCCCGATGGTTATCCGGAAGACAATTTAGGGATATATTTTGAATTCAACTATCGTTAAATCGCTTATCAGTATCATTGTTTTGAACTCACTGGTTTTTGGGGCAACCGATGTTTATCTGAAATTAACCGGGCAGGGTCCACAATTAAATGTCGGACTTCTTCCGGTTAACTGTCAGTATGGTGATGAAGAATTGGCCCGGAAGGTTTATGCTATTCTGCGCTATGACCTGAATTTTACCCGGATGTTTAACCTGCAGGAATCTACGGCAACCTTTCGGGGATTGCTGGATTTAGTTAACTGGCAAAATTCCAATCTGGATATTCTCCTGGTGCCAGCCCTGGAAAAAAATCGGGTCAGCACCACGATTATAGATATCGCCAGTCAACAAATCATTGCCGAGATAAGTCAGCCATTTTTTCGGCCGGGAGACTGGCGGCGTAATGTTCACCAGTTAAGTAATAACTTAATTAAAAAACTTACCGGAAGAGACGGAATTGCCACCAGTCAGATTGTTTTTAGCAATGATTCTGGTGGCAGCAAAGAAATTTATCTGATTGATTATGACGGGCAAAATTTACGACGCCTGACCAATAATGGCTCAATCAATATTCTGCCACGCTACTGGCCAAAAAAACAACGAATAATTTTCACCACCTATCGTTACGGCAATCCAGATTTGTATTCGGTCAAACTGGACGGCAGTGATTTTACCGCTCTCAGCACCCGTCAGGGTCTGAACTCGGCAGCGGCGATTGACCGGAGTGGGGAAAAAATTCTTTTAACAATTTCTAAAGGTCAATATCCCAACATCTATTTACTGGACCCTGCTGGCAATATCCAGCGACGATTAACCTTTGAACCGGCGGTGGATACCAGTCCATCCTTTGCCCCGAACGGCCAGGAATTCGTCTTTATCTCTGACCGCTGGGGCAATCCTTCGCTTTACATTATGGACATTGCCGGCACCAATATCCGCCGCCTGCCAGTTAATGGATATTGCGATTCGCCCAATTGGTCCGGCGATGGTCGGTTTATTGCTTTCAGTCACCGGCCGGCCCGACAGAATTTTTTTCAGATTGCGGTCTATGACCTGTTAAAAAATAAACTTTTTACCATCACTGATGAAGGAAATAACGGAAATCCCAGTTTTTCTCCGGACTCGCGCTTTCTCGTTTTTTCCAGCAATCGCTCTGGTCGCTGGCAACTTTATATTTTACCTTTGACCGGTGGCTCGCCGATTCGTCTGGATATCCCGGGAAACAGTTATAGTCCTTACTGGTTTGATTGCGAAAGATATGATTAGCCGTCAGAAGACAATTTTATTTTTATTCTTTTTGCTGCTGACCCAATTGCTCAATGCCAGCGATTTTCTGGATGAACTAATCAGGGCGCAGGCCAGAGAGCAGTTTAATTATAAGGTTCTGCTGACCGCCAGCCGGCAAAATTATCTAAGGGAACTGGGCACGCCCGCCGGTCAAAAAGCCCTGATTGAAAAGGCAATCGGGTGGCAGCAGATAAATGAATATTCTATAGCCGAAGATCTTTATCAGAAATTTCTGAAAGTTTATCCGCACAGTTCAGCAGTTCCGCAAGTTTTCTATCAACTGGCCAGAGTAAAGTTTCTGGATTCCCAGTACAATGAGGTGATTGAACTCTCGGACAAATTTTTTAACGACTATCCGGAAAACGAATATTGGGCCCAGATGTATCTGTTGCGCGGCCTGGCATTTTTTCAGACCGAGCAATATAGTTCGGCCCAAAAAATTCTGGCTCTGGTCTTAAACAAATATTCAACCAATAGCCCGATTAACTGCCTGGCCCGCTTTTATATTGCCGAGACCTACTGGCGACGGGACAAAATTAATTCGGCCCGAAAAGAATTTTCTGATTTCGTCAATAACTTTCGCCAGAACAGTTCGGCCGAAGAACTCGTCTATCTGGCCCGTCTCCGCCTGGCTGGTTGTTATGATATTGAAGGACAGGATAGTGAAGCCATCCAGGAACTGGAAAAATTAGCCGCGGAACTGGCCGGAAATGTTCGCTATCAGGAAATTTATCTTGCGGTGTTAAATAATCTGGCAGATATTTTCATCCAGCAAAAGGACTATTCCCGGGCAATCAACACTTATCGTCGGATTTTAGCCGTTGCTCCTTCGGCCACATTGTCCCAGTCCACTCAATTAAATATTGCCTGGTGTTATTACCAGATAAATGATTTCCGGCAGACCCGCCAGACCCTGTCTTTGATTACCTATCCGGATTCAGGATACATTCAGGAAATGAGCCTTTATCTCAATGGTCTATCCTATTATAGTCAGGAGAACTACCAGCTGGCCATAAACTTTTTTAAACGTTTCCTTGCCGCTAATCCCCAATCCTCTCTGGCTCCGGAAGCCCTTTTCTGGCTGGCCAGTTCTTACTGGCGGCAAAACAAAATTTCTCTGGCAATCACCAACTGGAAAAAAATTCTGGAGGAATATCCCCGCTCAACCCGGATAGCTGAGGCAATATTTTACTTAGGAAAAAGTTATCAAAAAATCGGGGAATACGACACCGCTCTTCATTACTATCAGATGATTTCGGACCGATACTTTGACTCTCCACTGCTGATACCGGCCCTGGCGGAGTCCGGCCGGATTCATGTTACCAATAGTGATTACGGATTGGCCCGGGAAAAATTTGAAAAAATCTTAAATAAACTCTCTGACCAAAAACAGAAATTCAATATCTTACTGGCAATTGCCCAGACCTATCTCCTTCAGGGAAATTACCCTCAGGCCCTGGCTGGTTTTAATCAAATAATCAGTAAATCCGCCGATTCAAAAATTACCGCCGAGGCCGAATATCTCTCGGCTTTTTCTCTTTATCGTCAGGAAAACTATGCCGCCGCCGAAAACAGTTTCCAGAACTGGCTGAAAAAATATCCGGACCATCCCCGCACCCCGCTGGTTTATTATTATCTGGCCCTGTTAAAAATCCAGGAGAATGAAATCACCGCCGCGGTTCCTTACTTAGAAAAAATTCGCAATAATTATCCTTCATCAACAATAACACCGACCGCTCTCTACCGACTGGGGAAAATCTATCAGAATCAGGCGACCACCCAGCAAAGTGCCCGCCAGTGTTATGAAACAATTATCAGCAGTTATCCCAATTCTCCGATAACCGGCCTGGCCTATTATGCTTTAAGTGAAATTGCCCGGCAGAACAATGAACATAAACTGGCCCAGAGTTATATTGCGACAATTTTAAAAAATTATTCCTATCCGGATTTGAATGCCGATACTTATTTCAACATCAGCGATTATCTGATAGAACAGCAGGATTACAAAAATGCAACTCTGGCTTTGAATATCCTTATTAAAAAATATGGCCGTCAGGAAATTGCCGATATTGCTTCTTTAAAAATCGGGGAAGTCCTCCTGCGTCAGGGCAATTTTTCCTCGGCCGTAGAATATCATCAGCAACTGCTCCAGAAAATCACCAATAAAAAATTTTATCCGCAGATTAACTATCAACTCGGCCAGGCCCTGCTCGGACTAAAACGCACCTCGCTGGCAATAAACTGCTGGCGGGATGTTATTAATAATTATCCGGAAAATGAATGGGCGGAAAAATCTCTCTTAAAAATAATTAACACCTGGGAAAACCTCGGAGAAAAAACCCTGGCCGGAAACGCCCGTCAGGAAATGCTGGAAAAATTTCCCCGAAGCAAGTCGGCCGGAGAAATATTGCTGGAAGAAGCCAGGAAATGTCTTCAGAACAATAACTATGAACTGGCCCGTCAGTATTTCAGCCGGGCAACCGAATGTAGTTTTAGTGCGATTGCCGCCCGGGCCCAGAAATCCATCGGTGACTGTTATTTTCAGGAAGGCAAATTCCGGGAAGCGACTATTGAATATCTGAAGACATCTTATTTGTATCGTCAGGAGACCGACCTGGCCGCCGAGGCTCAGTACCGGGCGGGACTGGCCTGTGAACAACAGAAACAACTGGAGGAAGCGGCCAATGCTTATCGCCGGACAATCGAATTCTATCCGGGGACCCTCTGGGCCAGCAATGCTGACGAGCGACTGCACTATTTGAGAATAAAATGAAAAAAATTCTTCCGGCATTTGTCTTGATCTTATCTTTTTTAACCGAACTTGGTTCTCAACCGGTATCGTCTCCCAACGACCTCAATGAGATTAATATCCCGGAATTTGCCGAGCCGGTTCTCAAACCAAACATAAAAAAACCTTCATCCGGCATTATTGCCAGCAAAGTAATTGTTCCGCCCCTGGAGTTGACCGTCTCCACAACGACTATTCCGGATACTCTTTCAATCGGCGCCGGCAGTTATCAATCAGTCCTTTTCCAGTTCGCCGGCCACCAGTCAATAATTGATTATCAATTCCGGCAACAAAAAATCCCCGAAGAATGTCTCGGAATATCCAGTCAGGAAACATTTGCAAAGATAACCCTTCAGCAACTATACCGGAACATATTTTATTATCTTGACCCGGAAATAAATGATACCTTAAACAATGAACAAAGAAAAACAACTTTCCGGCAACTCAGCGCAGTGAAATATTTTCTGGACAAAGACAACTTTGGTCAATTTCAGGTTCAGACAAACGGCCTCAATCTAAACAACCGGCTTTTCACCAATAATAATTTATCCCTGGACTATTTTCATTATTTTGGCGAGACCCTGGGGGCGGCAGTGGGAATAAAAAAAGAGTGGCTGGGTGAGGATAACGAATTCAGCGAACTAACCAGTGCCGGTCTAACTTTACTGCTGAATTATCAGGAAAGAGTGTCCGGAGAGATTACTTTTTCTCCTTACCTGGACGGTCACTATTCTTATTCCGGAACTTTAACCGCAGTTCCTTTTGCCGACCAGCGACTCCAACTTACCTATCAACAGAATTATCAATACTTTATCCTGACTGACCTGTATTCGCCACAATATATTTATCACCAACCGGTCCGGCCAGCGCTGGATGAATCTACCAGAACCGGAATAAACTGGCAATATTTCGGTGGGGATGTCTTTACAGTTTCCGCCGGATATGAAAGCATCTATCAAAAAAATGGCCCGGTTTATTCCACCCCGTTAAATAACTCAGGTTCTGGACAAAATTATGTGGAAATCAATTATCAGCCTGATTTAACCAAAAATTTCTGGACTATAAATGCCCGGGGAAAAATTTCTGTTTTAAGTTTGGAAGGGAATCTGAAGTGGTTTAGCGGCGAAAAAATTCCTTACCAGCCAGAGTTAACCGGCTATTCCCGGGCGGCAGTTAATCTGGCCCGGATAACCTGCGGAGCAAAATATCAATACCAGAGTTCCTGGTTTTACCATCTCTCAGCCCGGGCCTTGCCGGCAACTAATCTGGTGTCGGTATTCAGTCAGGTTTATCTCAATGACCTCAGCACGCTTAATCTGGAAATCGGCAATATCACCGGTGAAAAAATTTATCAGCAGGCGAATTATTTTACCGACCGGCCATTGATATTTCTAACATATATTGCTAAAATATAAATTCTGGAAAATTCAGGAGAATAAAATTATGATTTCTTATTTCTTAAAAGGCGGACCATTGATGTGGCCGATTTTGCTATGCTCGCTGACTGCGGTGGCCATTATCATTGAGCGCTTGCTTTTCTATCACCGAATTCGAATTGATGAGGAAAAGTTTGTGCAGGAGATAAAAAAATTTCTGGACAAAAAGGATATTGCCGGGGCAATCAAATATTGCGAAACTCACACCGGGCCGATTGCCACTGTCATTTATGCCGGATTAAAAAATTATCCCGGTCCGCCGGCCGAAAGAGAAAAAGCCATTGATCTGGCTAATCTCTATGTCATTCCGGCCTTACAAAAATATCTCCCTTTGCTTTCCACAATTGCTTCAATCTCTACCCTTCTTGGATTTACCGGAACGGTTACCGGGATGATTCGGGCCTTTAACGCGATTGTTCAGCATGGGGTCTCGTCCCCGACTATTGTTGCCGCCGGAATTGCCGAGGCCTTGATTACTACTGCCGCCGGGTTATTTGTGGCAATACCGACCCAGATTTTTTATCACTACTTCAGTTATCGGGTAGAAAGAATAATTTTAAGTATCGAACGAGCAGTCGGCGAGTTATTAAAGTAAAGAACAATCAGCGATTACACCCCTTGACTGAATTAGTATAATATGTTATACTTTATATAAGGAGGTGGTTACAATGAGTGTTTATCCCTTAAGAATTGAAAACAATATTGACCGACAACTGGAACGGCTTTCCCGGGAATTGAAACGTCCAAAAAGCTGGATTATCCGGGATGCA
>Ga0123519_10008510_pt1 | contig 15630 bp, 11 predicted proteins | sample YelNatPaOPRAMG02_FD_87396 | JGI IMG/M metagenome (GOLD analysis project Ga0123519, IMG submission 87396) | Hot spring microbial communities from Yellowstone National Park - Yellowstone National Park OP-RAMG-02 (version 2) | ecosystem: Environmental > Aquatic > Thermal springs > Hot (42-90C) ...
GATTTGCAATTGGTGGTTTAGCTGTTGGCGAATCAACCGAAGAAATGTATGAGATTACTGACTTCACGACTGATTTACTTCCAGAGAACAAACCGAGATATTTGATGGGGGTTGGTCGTCCAGAAAATTTACTTGAAGCAATTGAACGCGGTGTCGATATGTTCGATTGTGTGATGCCAACTCGAAATGGAAGAAATGCATATCTCTTCACAAGCAAAGGAGTTCTTTCGATTAAAAATAGTCAATTCAAAGATGATCCTTCACCAGTCGACGATGAATGTGATTGTTATTTGTGTCAGAATTTTTCTCGCGCTTATTTAAGGCATTTATTTGTTGCAAAAGAAATTCTTGCTCTTCAGCTGGCTTCTATTCATAATCTCAGATTTTACTTAAATTTGATCTCAGAAGCACGAAAAATGATTCTGGAAGACAAATTCACAGAATGGAAAAAAGAAAAAGTTGAAAAAATTTCACAAAAACTAACAATAAACAAGGAGGAAATCATTGATTAACTCAGTATTATTATTTGCACCGCAGCCGGGACAAGATCCAGGCGCAAGTATGTTAAGCACTCTTATAATGTTTGCTGCGATTTTTTTGATTATGTATTTCTTGATGATTAGACCGCAGCAGAAGCGAATGAAAGAAAGAGAGAAAATGCTTAGCGAATTGAAGAAAGGTGATAAAGTGGTGATGTCAGGTGGAATCTATGGCGTTATCACTCAAATTGATGACCGAACTGTTGTTGTACAAGTCGCTGATAATGTTAAAATTAAATTCGAAAAATCAGCTGTTGCAACAGTTCTAAAAGATTAATTCGAAAACTTTTCTTTCAACAGGCCGGGAATTTTTCTCGGCTTTTTTATTTTTAAATAGACAAAATAGTAATTCAAGAAACTTATGACCTACAAATTTCTTGATCACACTTCTGACATTGGAGTGGAAGTTCGATCTTCAGATTTTAAAGGAGCTCTTGTTGAAGCAATTTTTGGTTTAATCGAAATAATCTTTGGAAAATCTTTTGTTGACTTTGATTGCAATGCAAATTTTGAAACTCTAGAGATTTCCAGTTTTGATAAAGAAAGTCTGATCGTTGATACATTAAATGAAATCTTATATTTAATTGATACACGAAAAATTATTCCAGTGAAACCAGAAATTCTCGATTTGAGTAATAATAAGGTGATTTTAAGATATAAGCCTTTTCATTTTAATTTTGATGATTATCCAATTCATCTCTATGTTAAAGCAGTAACTTTTCATCAACTTGAAATTATTGAAAATGAAAACGAAACAATAATTAAATATTTTGTTGACATATGATAATCGAAAAAATTACTGACTACAAATACCGAATTCCAAAATCGAACTTTCCATTTATGAGAGTTGATGGCATTGTCTATGCCGATGAAACTTTACTCGAAGCAATTAAAAATGATAAAACAATTGAACAAATAGCGAACACTGCATCTTTACCTGGAATTGTCGGTTACTCACTTGGAATGCCCGATGCTCATCAAGGTTATGGATTTGCAATTGGTGGCGTTGCTGCTGTTGATTTGAAAGAAGGAGTTGTTTCTCCAGGTGGAATAGGTTACGATATCAATTGCGGTGTTCGTCTGCTTGCAACAGACCTTGAGTATGATGATGTAAAATCAAAAATTGAAGAACTTGTTAAACAACTTTTCCATGAAATTCCTTCAGGAACTGGTCGTGGTGGTGACTTGAAATTGAGTTATCCCGAACTTGATGAAGTAATGAAACTCGGAATTGACTGGGCAATTCAAAACAAATTTGCTCGACCTGAAGACAAAGAATTCATTGAAGAATATGGACGTCTTCCTAATGCAAATCCTGATATGGTTTCAAATAAAGCAAAAGAAAGAGGTCGCGATCAACTGGGAACACTCGGTTCTGGAAATCATTTCGTTGAAGTTCAAATTGTTCAGGAAATTTTTGATGAAGAAGTCGCAAAAGGTTTTGGACTCCACAAAAATCAAGTTGTTGTCTTAATTCATACAGGTTCAAGAGGTCTTGGTCATCAAGTATGTACTGATTATTTGAAAGAAATGGATGCGGCAATGAAAAATTATGGAATTAAAGTTCCAGATAGAGAGCTTGCTTGTGTTCCCATTGATTCAAAAGAAGGAAAAAGATATTTACAGGCAATGGCTTCTGCTGCAAATTTTGCTTTCAATAATCGTCAATTGATTACATACAATGTTCGAAATGTTTTTAAGCGATTATTTAAAACAGATAAAGTTAGAATTGTTTATGATGTCTGCCACAACATTGCTAAAATTGAAGAGCACAATGTCTATGGTAAGAAAATGACGGTGCTTGTTCATCGTAAAGGAGCAACGAGAGCATTTCCTGCAGGACATCCAGCATTGCCAGAAGTTTATCGTCCAATTGGACAGCCAGTGATTATTCCCGGAAGTATGGGAACTTATTCTTATGTCTTAGTCGGAACAGAAAAAGCAATGGAAGAAACTTTTGGTTCAACCTGTCATGGTGCTGGACGAACACTTTCGAGACATAAAGCAAAGAAAATGATGTCCGCTGATGAAGCCGTAAGTAAATTGCGAGAAAAAGGTGTGTTCATTCAGGCAACTACAAAATCTGGAATTACAGAAGAAATTCCAGAAGCATATAAAAATGTTTCTCAAGTTGTTGAAGTTGTTCATCAAGCGGGAATTTCAAAAAAAGTTGCAAAGCTTAAACCGATTGGTATAATCAAAGGATAATTTATGTTCAAGAAAATTTTTTCAATTTTAGTTTTACTAACAATTTTTATTGCATCTTCAAATGCTGAAGAAAAGAAAAAAGTTTATTTGATTGACATCAGTGGAGATATTGATTTAGGCCTTGCACCTTATGTTCAAAGAGTTATCAATGAAGCTGAAGAGAGCAAAGCATCGGCTGTGATTTTGAAGGTCAACACTTTTGGAGGTAGAGTAGATGCAGCAACTCAAATTCGTGATGCAATTATCAATTCGAAAGTTCTAACAATTGCATTCATTGATAAGCGAGCGATTTCTGCTGGAGCTTTGATTTCTATTGCTGCAAAGAAAATTGTTATGTCGCCTGGTTCAACAATTGGTGCAACCACGGTTGTTGATCAATCTGGAACTAAAGCAACGGAAAAGTATCAATCATATATGCGTTCTGAAATGCGTTCAACTGCTGAAAGAAATGGAAGAAGACCTGATATCGCTGAAGCAATGGTCGATGAGAGAATTGTAATTAAAGATTTTCCTGAACTTGATGACTCAACAAAACTTCTTACATTAACCACTGAAGAAGCATTGAAAGTTGGTTATTGTGATTTTGTGGCTTCCAATCTGCAGGAAGTTCTTTCGCATTTCAATCTTAAAGATGCAGAAGTAGTTTCTTCAGAAATAAATTGGGCAGAGAAAGTGGTTAGCTTTTTGCACAATCCTATTATAAGTGGAATACTAATAATGTTAGGAATTCTGGGATTGCTGACAGAAATAAAAACACCTGGTTGGGGACTTGCTGGAACAATTGGATTAATTTCGCTCGCATTATTTTTTGGTGCAGGTTATATTCTTCAACTTGCAAATGTCTGGGAAATTTTGGTTTTCATAGTTGGATTTGTTCTACTCATCATTGAAATTTTTTTCATTCCAGGATTTGGTTTTCTTGGAATTCTTGGAATCATAATGATGATAGGTGCAATCTTTTTTGGTCTAATTGGTGATTTTCCAATTATTTCTGAAAATGAAATCTCAAATGCATTAATACAACTTGCTGCTTCGCTTGTTGCGTCAATTGTTTTTCTTTTTATTTTGTGGAGATTTTTGCCGGGTACTCCAATCTGGGGAAGATTAATTCTTGCAACTTCAGAAAATCAAAAAGAAGGATTTGTTTCGAATCCTGATTTGTCATTTCTTGTTGGAAAACGAGGTAAAGCACTTTCACTTCTAAGACCTGCAGGTATTGCAATTATTGAAGGTAAAAGATATGATGTTGTTTCTGAAGGTGAATTCATTCAAAAAGATGAAGAAGTTGAAGTAACTGAAGTAATTGGTTCAAAAATTATCGTTAAAAGATTAGGTTAGGAAGAAACAGGCAAACATTTCTACCTTGTTTATATTTTTGAAAAATGAAATTAAAAGAAAGAAAATTTTATCGATTGCGTTTGATTTGCCTGTTTCTTCTTTTTTGTTCAGGTGACTTATTTGCACAGTTTGATAAAAACATTCGCATTGATACAATTCAAATAAAAACTCAAGTAATTTCTTTGAACGAGCTTCCGTTTCCAGTTGATTCAATTCTTTCGCTTAAAATTAATTTGACCGAACTTACAAATGCCGATTATGTTTTTGACCGATTTAATCAAATCATTCAATTAAAAAATGAAAAATTCACTGGTAAAAATTTAATAATTACTTACAAGCCAATTCCAATTAAACGAGAACTAATTCGAAAAAATTATCCACAAATTTTTAGAGACACTTCAACAAAAAAGCAATTCACCACAATTAAAAAAACTCAAACAACAACTTTAGCCGACGATATTTTTGGCTCAAGGATTGAAAGAAGTGGAGTTTTGACTCGTGGTTTTTCAGTTGGATCAAACAAAGATTTTACTCTGAATTCAGGATTACGACTTCAACTTGCTGGCCAATTGAGTGATGATGTTGAAGTTACTGCAGTTCTATCTGATCAAAGTTCCGCAATTCAACCTGAAGGAAACACAAGAACTCTACAAGAAATTGATAAAGTTTACATTGACATAAAACACAAAAATGCTCAGGCAACTTTTGGTGATTTTCAATACACTCAAAGAGTTGGAAATTTTGGAGTTGTCGATAAAAAACTTCAGGGATTAACATCAACTGCCTTTCTCAATCAAAAAAATTATGCGAACATTTCTTATGCAAGTGCAAGAGGGAAATTCAAATCTCAGCAATTTAATGGAATAGATGGCGTTCAAGGTCCTTACCGTTTAACTGGTGAAAATAACGAGAGGGACATCATTGTTCTGGCTGGAACAGAAAAAGTTTATATCAATGGTGAAGAAAAAACCAGAGGAGAAAATTATGATTACACAATTGATTACTCGACTGGAGAAATTTTCTTTACTCCCAGAACAGTAATTACAAATGCATCTCGAATTAAAGTTGATTTTGAATATTCAGACAGAAAATTTGAAAGAAACTTTTTCGGTTCAGTTGTTAATGCATCTACATTCTCTGATAAAATTCAAATTGGTTTCAGTTACTTCAGAGAAGGTGACAATCAAGATTTACCAATTGATGTTTCACTTACCGAAGAGGACAAAAAAATTCTTGCACAAAGTGGAAACAATAGATTGGTTGCATCTAAAAGCGGAGTAAAATTTGTAGGTTATGATACAACAGGAAAACCTGCAGGAGTTTATCGATTGCGAGATACTTTGATTGGTGGACAAGTTGTGAGTTTTTTTGAATTCAGTCCAGGTTCGGATTCAGCTTTTTATAATGTTAGTTTTTCTTATGTAGGTGAAGGAAAAGGAGATTATGTTCGTCTTGGATTAGGAAGATACAAATTCGCTGGACCAAACAATGGAAACTATTCACCGATCATTTTACTCCCAATGCCTGAGCTGAAACAAATTGGAAATTTTTATTCTAAATTTTCGATGACCAAAAATTTTTATGCTGAAGGTGAGATTTCTTTATCATCTTTTGATCGTAATCGTTTCTCACCGATTGATGATGAAAAAAACAAAGGCAAAGCATATAATTACAAGCTTGCACTTGATTCACTCAATGTAAATTTATTCTCTTTAGTTGATGGAAATATTTCAGCGAATTATTTCGAGAGAAAGACTGATGAAAATTATTCACCACTCACGAGAATTTATGAAGTTGAATACGAGCGTAATTGGAATCTTGGATTAAGCAATCAAACTGCTGATGAACTTTTGAGAGAATTTAATCTCAGATTTTTCCGAAAGAATTTTGATTCAAAATTTTCACTCGGTAGAATTAAAAGAGGAAATAACTTTTCAAGTGATCGTGTAACGAGTTCAATTAATTCAGAGTTTTTAGAACAATTAAATGTTGATTACTTCTTTTCAGGATTGACTACAAGATCAAATCAGATCAATTCAAATTATCAGAAGAATTATTTTAATCTGAAATATAGTCAACACAATTTTATTCCTTACTTGAGAGTTGAAATTGAAAATAAACTCGACAGAATTTCAAGTGATTCAATTATGATTTCGAGCTTTAAATTTTACGATTTTACCTTTGGTTTGAATTCAACTTTCGTCAAGTATGTTGATATTAACTCTGCTTTTAATTTCAGGAAAGATTTTCTGCCTTTTAATAACAAAATAGAAGAGGAGGCGAACAGTTACATTTATCAGATTGGATTAAGGTTGAAGAACATTTCGAATGTGAATTCTTCTCTCGATGTTTCATTCAGACAGAAAAAATATTCAGATCAATTCAAAAGGCTTGGTAGACTTAATAATCAATCACTTGCGATTAAATACTTAGGTCGAGGAATTTTCTTTCAAAGATTTTTGCAATCAGACTTGTATTATGAGGCATCTTCCCAAAGGTCAGCAAAGCTGGAAAGAATTTTTCTTCGTGTTCCAAAAGGCACTGGACAATATGTCTACAAAGGGGATTTGAATGGAAATGGAATTGCAGATGAATTTGAATTTGAGCCAACAAGATTTGAAGGCGATTACATCTTAACAACTTATCCCACTGATGAACTTTTTCCAGTGATTGACCTGAAAGCAAGCATTCGATTGAAACTCGACTTTCGTAATCTCCCGATCAATCAGGATGTTCAAAAATATATTAAGCCGATCTCAACGGAAACATATTTGCGAGTGGAAGAAAATAGTACCGACCCTAAGGAATCGAATGTTTACTTGATTCGTTTGCGAACTTTCCAGAATAAAGAAACAACAATTCGTGGAAGTAATTTGATTCAACAGGATTTGAATTTGTTTGAATATGATCCAGACTTTAATATGCTGTTTAGATTTATCGAGCGTCGAGGTTTTTCTCGTTTCAGTTTGACTGATGAAAGAAGATTTCAACAGGAAAAAATAATTAGACTTAGATGGAAACTTGTAAAAGAATTTGCCAATCAAACTGAATTAAATCTTACTAAAAATAATTTGAGCTCAACAGCTTACTCAGTAAGAAATTTTCTAATCAAACAGATTACTTTAAACTCAAAACTTTTTTATTATCCATTTAATAATGTCGAGGCAGGTTTCAAAATTGAAATTGGTCAATCAAAAGATCTTTATCCACAAACACCAACAGTAATTGATTTCAATTCACAAGAGTTGACTTTAACCATAATGTATTCACTGAAAGGAAAATTTAATTTTAGTTTAGAAAGAACAGAGATGATTGCAAATCAAAATCTTTCATATATTCCTTTTGAATTAACTCGTGGTTATCTGATTGGTAAGAATTATATCTGGCGATTAAGTTTTGATTATCAAATTGCAAATAATTTTCAGACAAGTATTGTTTACGATGGAAGAGTTCAGGGAAAGAACAATCCAATTCACACAGCAACAGCAGAGGTAAGAGCATATTTTTGAGGATAATATGACAAAAGTAGTTTCCACATACATTGAACTTCACATAATGAAAATTGAAAATGGAAAATTAAAATTTCTTCTCTTGAAAAGATCATCTGATGAGAAATATCCAAATATCTGGCAGATGGTGACAGGACACATAAGATCGGGAGAAAAAGCGTTCGAAACAGCCTTGCGTGAATTGAAAGAAGAAACTGGATTAGTTGCAGAAGAATTATATTCTGTCCCGATTGTGAATTCAGTTTATTTAGCTGAGACTGATGAAGTTTGTTTGATTCCGGTTTTTCTCTGTCGAGTAAAAGAAAATTCTAATGTTCAAATTTCTAGTGAACATCAAGAATTTAAATGGGTTAATGTTGATGAAGCAGAAAAAATGTTGAACTGGGAAGGTCAGAAAAAGTCAGTGAGAATGATTAATGATTACTGGTTTGATTCGAGAGAGAAATTAATCAAGATATTTTAGATATGTTCTGTTTTTGCACTTCGATAAATTTAGGGCAAGCTTACTCAGTGTGACAAAGAGTTTTAAACTAAATGTCAGTCTGAGCTAGCTTGTCCTGAGCTTGTTGAAGAAGGAAGACTGACGGAAGAATGTTTGAAATTTTGAGAATGTTGATAGTCACACTTCGACGAGCTCAGTGTGACAAAAAAAATCGTCACACTTCGACTATCGCTCAGTGTGACAAAGGGTTTTAAACTAAATGTCAGTTTGAGCCCAGTCGAAGACTGACGAAAGAAATGTTTTGGATAACAACAAGGTTCATTGTCACACTTCGACGAGCTCAGTGTGACAATGGTTTTAATCCTTATGTCAGTCTGAGCACAGTCGAAGACTGACGGAAGAATGTTTGAAATTTTGAAAATGTTGATAGTCACACTTCGACAATCGCTCAGTGTGACAAAATGAAAGTCGTCACACTTCAACAAGCTCAGTGTGACGAAAAGAAAGTCGTCACACTTCGACAAGCTCAGTGTGACGAAAAAATTAATGTCAGCATAAGCTAACTTACCCTAATACTTTCGAGAGAGTTTGATTAGTGAAGTTTAACCAAAGATTGGTAGAAGAAATATAAAAACAAAAAAGGCGAGCATTTTGCCCGCCTTATCAAAATCAAACCTTAAAAAAATCATTCGACCTTGTAATCAATATACTTATCAGGAATTTTATCAAAAGAATTTTTATCTCTCACATAAAAATCAAACCATTCCATTGTTCTAATTGCAAAGTCCAATCTCGATTGAGTTCTTGCATTTCCATGACCTTCACCAGGATAAAGGATTAATCGCACTGGAGCTTGATCTAAAATTCTAAGAGCTCTGTACAATTCCATTGATTGAGTTACGCTTACTCTCGGATCATCTTTTCCATGCAAAATCAAAATTGGAGTTTTACAATTTGTTGCATATTTCAATGGACTTCTATCCCAGACTAAATCAAAATTTTCCCAGGACCAGATTCTCCAGTGGACATAATAATCTTCCCATGGAATATCAGTCGTGCCTCTCTTTGAAATCTGATTTGAAATTCCAACGAACATCACAGCACCCGCAAAACGATCGGAATATTTTGTTGCAGCCCAAGCTGAGAAATATCCACCATAACTTCCGCCGCCAATTCCAACTCTATCTTTATCAACCAAACCTTTGTTAATTAAATAATCAATTCCATCAATCACATCGTCAAATTCTTTTCCGCCTAAATCCATTTGTCCCATTTTAGAAAATTCAACTCCACGACCGTTACTTGCTCGATAGTTTGGCATAAAAACAAAATAACCTCGTGCTGCTGCCATTTGTCCCCAACTTCCGTAAGAGGTGACCCAGCCATTTTGGTCTGCTGCTTCAGGACCACCATGAACATTCACAATCAATGGATATCGTTTGCCTTGTTCATAATTCAAAGGATAGATTAAAACACCTGTGATTTCAAGTCCATCTCTTGCATTGTATCTAATTTCTTCCTGTCGTGCAAATCTTACATTGTCAAGCCAGGGATTTACATTCGTTAATCTCTTGAATTCACCTTTTTTATTGAAAGAATAAATTTCGTTCGGATGATTGAACTTGCTAATCACAAGTATGTAGTTTCCAGAGTTTTTATCATAAATCGCTCTTCGGATTACAGTATTTGCTGGAGTGACTAACTTTCTTGAAGCTGCATTTAGATTTTGTTCACTTAGTGGAAGATAAACTCCTTCTTCTGCGGTGAAGAGTAAAGTCTGATTATCTTTCCATCCAACCCAGTTTACAGTTCCTTCAAATTTATCTGAGTAATTTCTTAAATCTGAAAACTTCTTTGTCTTATTTGGAACTTCAACAACATACATACTGCTTGAAGCTGGATCATAAACATCAACGGCAGAATTAAAAACTAAATATCTATCATCAGGACTGAATTCAAATTTTCCGAGCTTGCCAGGATTATCGATTAAAAGTTCTTTTTGATTTGTTGAAAGATCAATTAAATGAATTCGCTTAAACATATATGAATCATCAACAAGATTACGAGGTGCGATTGCTGCAGCAATGTATTTTCCAGTGTTTGAAACTACAAAGTCGAAAACAGTGCAATCACTTGTAATTTGTTCAGATTTCTTTTTTTCAAAATCATATTTGTAAAGATTAATGTGTTGCCAATCTTCTTCATAAATAATTTGATTAAATCCTTTTTGTTGTAAGCTTTTTATTTTATCAGGTAAAGGATTTTGAGCTGTGTAATAAATTACTTTTCCGTTTGGATGAAATTTGAATTGAATTACACTTTCGCTTGATTCGAAAAGTTTATATTTCTCGCCACCATCGACAGGAATTGCATAAACCTGTGTTGCTTTATCATTTTCAAATCGACCTGTGAAGGCAATTAATTTTCCATCAGGAGAGAAAGTAATATTGCTTACACTAACTTTTCCAGTTATGAAAGGTTTTTGATTGCTGCCGTCACTCTTCATCACATAAAGTTCACGATAAGCAAATCCAGGTTCATCATTAACATCTCGTGGAACTATTACAGTATATGCGATTAGCTTACCATCTGGTGAGAGAACAACCTCACCGACTGATTTAATCTTTACTACATTATAAGGTGTAATGATTGTATCGGTTTGAGAGTAAGTGATTGAGAAAAAAAGGAATAATAAAAATGGTAAATAAAAAAGTTTTTTGGTTTTCATTATTAACCTCATTTTTCGTCTAAGAATGACTTTATTTCTTCACGAACTTTATCAAGATTACAATTGACGGAAAGATGTCCGCAATTGTCATCAAGGATTAAAGTTTTGCAATTTATAATTCTTGCAAATTCAAGTGATGATGATGGATGTAAAATGTGATCCTGTCTGGAAATGATTAAGAATATTTCTGCTTTGATGTGATTTTTTAATTCTTCTTTGCTTGAAAATCCCTTTGAAATATCGTGTGAAATCATTGCTCTCAATTGGTAAAGATAATCGTAACTATTCCAGTAAGTTGGTGCATCTTTATCAAAACTCTTTAAAATCTCTGGAAATTTTTCTCGTGGATTATTTTCAACATACCAGTCAGGAGTTCGTGCGACAAGTTGTGTGAGCATATTGATTGATTTGAAGATTTCTCTTTCACTCATTCCACATTGATGAGCAGATGTAATTAATTGTTCACGAGTTGACCACAAAAGCATATCATAAGAACTTGACCAGGGTGTTGGAACATAAGCTATAACTTTTTCAACGAACTCAGGATAACTTACCGCAAGTTGAAGTGCCTGCATACTTCCCATCGATCCACCAACTGCAGCAAAAATTTTTTCGAAACCCAGAACATCATGAAGTAATTTATATTGAGTTGCAACAATATCTCTCATTGTGAAAGATGGAAATTTTTCATTCCGTTGTTTCTCACTATTTGATGGTGAAGTCGAAACTCCATTTCCCAGTGCATCTACACAAATGATAAAATAGTTTGTTGAATCTAAAAGCTTATCTTTACCATCGCCAATCAAATTGCTAAGCATTTGACTTGTTCCGCCAAACCAGGTTGAGTAAAGAATTACATTTGATTTTTCATCGTTTAATTTTCCAAATGTTCTATATCCAATTTTACAATCGTAAATCACTTCACCACTTTCAAGTTTGAAATCACCAAGATTTGCAAATTGTTGTTGGGCTTGAAGTGAGAAAGTAAGAATAATAAATAATTTAAAAGTGAAGCTTAAAAAGCTTTTCATTTTAATACCTTCTATTTATGATATTTTTTCTCTCCAGCCTCAATTCGAAGATTAATAAAATCTTCATCTCTTGGAATTGCACAGGAATAAAGAGGCGTGTAAGCACAGTAGGGATTGTATGCTTTATTGAAATCTAATGTGTAAAGAAAATCTGGATCGGGTGATTCCTCTTCTACATCAAGATAACGACCAACTTCATAAGTTTCATCGCCAGTTGTTAAGTCTCTAAACCAAACAGCTAAATAATTTCTAAGATATTCTTTACCATTTTTAATTACACTCTCAGGATACTTGTAGACATTTATTTTATATGTTTTGCCTTTGTATTTGAATTGGAAATAGCCATATTTAATTTGTGTTCGTTTTTCACCTTTTGTTCCTAAAACAATTACAGTTTCTGGAATTGCATATTTGTAGAGTTTTGATTTGAATACGAAGTCGGGATTCACATCAAAGTATTTCAGCCCAGTGAATTTTACTGTTGTATCTCTTTTGAAAGGTGAATCAGGACTATATCGAAATGTAGAATCAATTTGCTTACGATAATTTTCTATCTCTTGAAGATATTGTGGATCAACTGATTTTTTTGAACAGGAAACGAATAAAAAGATAATTATTAAAAGGAATTTGATTTCTCTCATACTCTTTCTTATCAGTTTGTTAAGCAAAGTTAATGAGTTCTCAGAAATTTTAGATTAGAATCGTTTGCATATGATTGGAATTTGAAATTTTCTCTCGGAAAAATTTTTATGGTGAGTTTGATTGAATAGAATCAAGTTCTCATCCTGCTTTTGATAGATGCGAAATAAATATTTTTGCAGTAAAAGATTTCTTAAAAAACTTTTTAATTTCTAAATTTGAATTAATTATGAAAGTACCAGTAGTCGTAATCGTCGGTAGACCGAATGTTGGCAAGTCAACTTTATTTAATCGTTTGATTGGAAGAAGAGAAGCCATTGTTGATTCCACATCAGGAGTAACTCGAGATAGAAATTACGGTGAAGTTGAATGGTGCGGTAAAGTTTTTAATTTAATAGATACTGGCGGATTCGTTCCTGATTCAGATAATGTATTTGAAAGAGCAATTGCTGAACAAATCAACACAGCTTTGCAAGAAAGCGATGCAATTATTTTTCTTCTCGATGCAAATGATGGTGTAACTCCCGTTGATCGAATGATTGCCAATCTTTTGAGAAAATCAAACAAACCAATCTATGTTGTGGTAAATAAAGTTGATAATTCAGAAAAAGAAAGTTTATCAGCTGATTTTTATGAACTTGGATTTGATAAGATTTACACAATCTCAGCACAACTCGGTAGAAAGATCGGCGATTTTCTCGATATTCTCACCAAAGATTTTCCCAAAAACCTGGAAATAGTTGAAGAGAAAGAAGAAACCCCAAAATTTGCAGTAGTTGGAAAGCCTAATGTCGGTAAATCATCTTTTGTTAATGCACTTCTTGGTTATGATAAACATATTGTTACTGAAATTCCTGGGACAACAAGAGATGCAATTGACACCAAGATAAAATATTACGGTCGAGAAATTACTTTAATTGATACTGCAGGTTTAAGGAGAAGAAGTAGAATTGCCGAAAGCATTGAATTCTTTAGTGTACTTAGAACTTTAAAAGCTCTCGATAGATGTAATGTCGCAATTGTTTTGATTGATGCAACTCAGGGAATTGAAAAACAAGATATGAGAATAATTAATGAAGCAATTAAGCGAAAAAGAGGAATCATTATTGCCGTTAACAAATGGGATTTGATTGAAAAAGATGACAAGACAGCAAGAAAATTTGAACTTGCATTGAGAGACATTCTGGGAGAATACAATTATATTCCAATTGTTTTTATATCAGCATTAACTCGTCAGAGGATTTATAAAGTAATTGAAATTGCACTTAAAATTCGTGATGAATGGAATAAAAAAATTTCGACAAGTCAATTGAACGATTTTCTTGAGAGAACATTCAGGACAATTTCTTTGCCTTCAACTCCAACTGGCAAAGAGATAAAAATTAAATATGGAACGCAAATAAAAAGTGGTCCGCCGGTTTTTGCTTTCTTTGCTAATGAACCAAAATACATTCAGGACCACACAAAAAGATTTATTGAAAATAAGTTGCGTGAAGAATTTGGATTTATTGGAGTACCTTTAACTTTAATTTTCAAGAGGAAATGAATCCTTTCAAACGAAAAATAATCGTAATTGGTGGTAGTGCTGCAGGACCCGCAGCCGCAGCAAAGGCTAAGAGAACTAATCCAGAAAATGAAGTTATCCTTTACGAAGCCGGCAATTACATTTCAATTGGAACCTGTGAAATTCCTTATGTTTTATCTGGTGAGATAGATAGTGTTGATAAAATAATTTTCTTTACACCAGAAAGTTTTGAAAAAGAAAAGGGCGTTAAAGTTAAAATCAATCATCGTGTTGAAGCAATTGATAAACATAAAAAGAAAATTTTTGTCCGAGACTTACGAACTCAAAAAGTATTTGAAGATAGTTATGATAAACTAATTCTATGCACAGGTTCGTTGAAGAAAATTCATCCCAGCTTCAGATCTGGCTTGAAAAATGTTTTTTATCTCAAAACTGTAGATGATGTAAAATCAATTCAGAGTTATCTTGAAAAAAATTCAGTTAAGTCTGCATTGATTATTGGTGGAGGCTACACTGGACTTGAAGCACTTGAATTTGTAAAAAAAATTTCTCCTTCGATTTATTTGACAGATGTATCAGATTTACCATTGCCAGGTTATGATTATGAAATTCGAAGACTTGTTTTAGAAAAGATTAATGAGAATGGAATTGTTTTTATTCCGTCAGCCAAAGAATTGAAACTATTTGAGAAAGATGATAAAGTTTATCGAATTAAAATTGATAATCAACAAATTGAAGTTGATTTTATTTTGATCACCATTGGTTTCGAACCAAATAATTCTCTGGCAAAAATGGCTAATTTATCGTTGAACATACCAGATGGCTCAATAAGAGTTGATGAAAAACAAAAAACATCTGATGAAAATATTTATGCTGCTGGAGATTGCTGCAGTGTGAAGGAATATATCACAAAGAAAACAAAATGGATTCCTTTAGCGAGCATTGCACATAATCAAGGTCATATTGCAGGGACAAATGCAGCTGGTGGATTTGAAACATTCGATTATGTTGTTCGAAATGTTGCATTTAGATTTTTTGATTTAAATATTGCAATGGTTGGACTAACAACAAAAGAAATTGAAGAAGAAAATATCAAATTCAATGAAGTCTCACATTTAGGGAATTCAAAAATTCGAATAATGCCGGGCGGAGTAAAACATCTGGTAAAGATTAAATACAGAAAAGACAATAAACAAATCATCAGTGCGAATTTAATTGGTGGTGAAGATATTGTTGGTAAAGCGAATTTGATTTCTTTTGCAATTAAGAACAATCTTCCAATCACAAAGTTTTACGAAACTGATTTTGTATATACACCAACTTTAACCCCATTAATTGAAACATTATCAATCTTAGCAAAAAAATCAGGTGATTAAAATGAAATTAAAAAATTTAACAATCGTCGATCACCCTCTTGCAAAGAGAGACTTAACTATACTTCGTGATAAAAACACAACGCCACTTGAATTCAGAAATGCAATTAAGAGAATATCATCAGTACTTGTTACGGCTGTTACGAAGAATTTTGAACTGAAAGAAATAAAAGTCCAGACACCACTCGAAAAGACAATTGGCTACAAATTAAATCACGAAGTTGTGATTGTTCCAATTCTGCGTGCTGGTTTATCACTGGTTGATCCTTTTCTTGAAATGATCCCGGATGCAAGAGTA
>Ga0123519_10008518_pt1 | contig 15617 bp, 9 predicted proteins | sample YelNatPaOPRAMG02_FD_87396 | JGI IMG/M metagenome (GOLD analysis project Ga0123519, IMG submission 87396) | Hot spring microbial communities from Yellowstone National Park - Yellowstone National Park OP-RAMG-02 (version 2) | ecosystem: Environmental > Aquatic > Thermal springs > Hot (42-90C) ...
CAGGCCGCTCCTGGGCGGGCTCAAGCTGACGCACCGCTGCAACCTGCGCTGCCCGGCCTGCCCCTTCTGGCGGCGGCCGCAGGGGGATATCCCTTATGAGCGGGCGCTGGCGGCGCTGGATGCAGTGCACCGGATGGGCGCGCGCCTGCTGATTCTGGAAGGGGGCGAGCCGTTTCTCTGGCGCGACGGCGCACGCACCGTGGAGGATATCGTGGCGGCCGCGCGCCAGCGCTTTTACGCCGTGGGCATCACCACCAACGGCACCCTGCCCATCCGCACGGCGGCCGACATGGTGTGGGTGAGCCTGGACGGCCCGCAGGAGGTGCACGACCGCTACCGGGGCCCCACCTATGACCGCATCTTGGGCCACATCGCCGCAGCGCAGCACCCGCGGCTGATGGCGAATATCACCATCAGCCGGCTGAACTGGGAGCGCATCCCCGACCTGGTGCGCGACCTGCGGGGGCTGGTGTATGGCATCACAGTGCAATTCAGCTATCCCTATGGCGACGCCGAGGACCTGACGGTGACGCCCGAGGCGCGCTGGCAGGTGCTGGACGAGCTGATCGCCCTGAAAAGACAGGGCTACCCCTTGCTCGACTCTTACAGCGTGCTGCGCCGCCTGCGCGACAACAGCTGGCGCTGCCACGATTGGCTGCTGGTGAATATCGAGCCCGATGGGCAAATCCATCAGGGGTGCTATCTGAAGCAGCGCGGCGCCATCGACTGCCGGCGCTGCGGATTCGCTGCCCACGCGGAGCTCTCGCGGGCGTTCGATTGGGATGCGGAGGCGATTCTGACGGGCAGGGGGGTGTTTGGGTTCTAGGGGAAAAGGAGGCTACCATGGCGGATCTGGCGATCAACGGTGGACCCAAGGCCTGTGATGTGGCGTGGCCGCGCTGGCCGGTGTGGAGCGATGAGGAGCGGCAGGCGTTGAATGGGGTGCTCGAGTCGGGGGAGTGGTGGTACGGCGAGAAGGTGCATGAGTTCGAGGCGCGCTTCGCCGCGTTCCAGAACGCCCGTTTCGGCATCACCACCACCAGCGGCACGACGGCCCTGGAAGCGTCGCTGTTGGCGCTGGGGGTGGGCGCGGGCGATGAGGTGATTGTGCCGCCCTATACGTTCATCGCCACGGTGAGCGCCGTGCTGCGCGTGAACGCCATCCCCATCTTTGCCGATATCCTGCCCGAAACCCTTTGTATCGATCCGAGTGACGTCGAGCGCAAGATCACGCCGCGCACCAAGGCGGTCATTCCGGTACATGTGGGCGGGATGATAGCCGATATGGACCGGCTGCTCGCTCTGGCGCACCAGCACAACCTGGTCATCCTGGAGGATGCCTGCCACGCCTGGGGCTCGCAATGGCGGGGCAAAGGGGCGGGGGCCGTGGGCAACTGCGGCGTGTTCAGTTTCCAGGTTTCCAAGAATATTACGGCCGGCGAGGGCGGCATCATCCTCACCGACGATGAGGATCTGGCAGACCTGTGCCGCAGCTTTACCAACTGCGGCCGCGGCAAAGACAAGCCCTGGTACCAGCACTTTCTGGCCGGCTCGAACCTGCGCATGACCGAGTTCCAGGGGGCGATCCTGCTGGCCCAGCTCAGCCGCCTGGAGGAGCAGACGCTGCGCCGCCAGGCCAACGCCGAGGTCCTCACCCAGGGGCTGCAGCAAATCCCCGGCATCCGTACCCTGCCCGCCGAGCCGCGCATGACGCGCCGCTCCTATCATTTCTACGTCTTTCGCCTCGATGAAACTCGCGCTGGCGTCTCGCGCGACCGGTTCTTGCAAGCGCTGTGCGCCGAGGGCGTGCCTGCCAGCGCCGGCTGGCCCTACCCGCTCTACCAGAACCCGCTGTTCGCGGTCAAGGGCGACGGCCCTGATCACTGCCCGCGCTCCTGCCCCTACTATGGCCGGGAGATCGACTATACTCAAGTCCGCTGCCCCGTGACCGAGCAGATCTGCCGCGACGCGGTCTGGATTCCGCATACGGCGCTGCTGGCGGGGGCAGAGGCGATGGAGAAGGTCGTGGCGGCGGTGGCCAAGGTTGTGGCGCAGGCCCCGAGCTTGCGCTAGCCGCACGTGTCCTGGATAGCGGCCGGGCATTCTGCGCTGCTGCCGCCCGGCTTCAGGCCTTTATGGTTCTTGCAGGCCAGGTGTGCGCCGCAGGCCGCTCCGCGGAGCGGCCTGCGGCGCACACCTGGCCTGCAAGAACTCCTCAGGAGGGACGGAGGATATGGCATTGCGAGCGGCGGCCGGTGAGGCGGAGTTATCGCCCGCCCCCGGGCAATGGATGACGGGCTTTGCCCTGCGTGACCTCCCGGCGGAGGGGACGCATGACCCGATTCTGGCGCGGGCCCTGCTGCTGGATGATGGGGCGGGGCGCCTGGCGATCGTGGTGTGCGATCTGCTGGGGCTGGCGCCGGAATCGGTAGCGCGGATCCGGGGCGCCGTTGCGGCGGCAGGGACGATGCCGGGCGAGCGAGTGCTTATCGCCTGCACTCACACCCACTCTGGCCCAGCCTGCATGCCCATGCGCGGCGCACTCGGGCACGTGGATGAGGGGTGGCTGCAGCAGGCGGAAGGGCGCATCGCCGGGCTGGTCACTGCGCTCGCGGAGCGGCTGGAGCCGGCGCAACTGGCCTGGGGCCGCATGCAGGTGAAGGGCATCGGCTATAACCGGCAGGATGAAGCGCACCCGATCGATACCGAGCTTCTCGCCCTGGCGGCCGAGCGGCCGGGCGGAGAGAGCATCGCCACACTCCTGAGCTATGCCACCCATGCGGTGGTGCTGGGGCCGGAGAACCGCCTCTTCTCCGGCGATTGGCCGGGCGCGGCGGCGCGCGCCCTCGCTCAGCTGCGGGGCGGGGTGGGGCTCTGCCTGCAGGGGACCTGCGGCGACGTGGATCCCGTGGTGAACCGCGACCGGGGCTGGGGGAGCGGCCGCTTCCGCGATGCGGAACAGATCGGCGCGCGGCTGGCCAAGGCGGGAGCGCAGGCGCTGGAGCGGGCCGCGCGCCGAACCGATGTCCAACTACAGGCGGCGAGCCGCACGGTCGCGGTGCCGCTGGACCCGCCGCCTGCGCTGGATGCGCTGGCCATCTTTAGCGCCCAGTGGCACGAGCGCCGGGTGCAAACGATCGGGCGTAAGGCGGCGGAGATGGAGGCGGAGGCGATGCTGGCCTGGGCGGCTGAGCTGCGGCAGGCGCTGGCCGAAGAGCGCGTGCCGGCGACGCTCGCGGCGGAGGTGTGGGCGGCGCGTATCGGCGAGGTGCGCCTGGTGGGCCTGCCCTTCGAGCCCTATAGCGATATCGGGCTGGCCATCAAGCAGGCGCTCGCGCCGGCGCCAGTGCTGGTGGTGGGCTATGCCAACGGGCTGTACGGCTATTGCCCCACCAACTGGGCCAAGGACCAGGGCGGGTACGGCGCCGACTCCTCCTATCGCTGGTTCAGCGCCCTGCTCACCGCCGTGGGGTACGGCGCCGCCGAAGCGCTGGTGGAAGCGGCCGTGTCGCTGTTGAGGGAGAGGCTGCCAACGGATTAGTCCTTCGCAGCAACGGAACCCGCGGCACGATGCCGCGCCTACAGGTCCGTCTCTCACGTTTCCGAGCAGATGCGCGCCTGAATATGGCGCCCAAGCAATCCGTGTAATCCGTGTCCTAATCCGTTGACAGCCCGTCTCACTCCCCTTCAGCGAGGATGCGATCGACGACCTGCTGGCGGTATTCAGGCGAGAGCATGCGGAAAAAGGCGCTGTAGCCCGTGACGCGCACGACGAGATCCGGGAACTGCTCGGGGTCGGCATGGGCCGCCAGAATCTGCTCCTTGGAGACGACGTTGATGTTGATCAACGTGCCGCCTTGGGCGTTGTGGGCGCGAATGAGCGCCTCGATGGCCTCAATGCCGCCGGCGTGCCGGGCCAGGGGCGGGTCCAGGTCGAGCTGCAGTGGCGCCGAGTTGCCCAAACCGGGCTGCACGGCAGCGACAGCCGTCGCTTTGGCCGTCGGCGCACCGCCCCCGCCTGGGAGAAACCCGGGATCGGGGTTGGCGCTGTGCGAGATGGGAGCGTGGGCGTGGCGGCCGTTGGGGGTGGCCCCCAGGTTGCGCCCCAGCTCGGCCACAATGCCGTGGGAAAAGAGCCCGGGGATCACACGAAAGCCGTTGGACGTGCGCGTATCGTACATCAGGTGGGTGTAGAGATCGGCCACCCGCCGCGCCCACTCATCGGCGCGGGAGCCGCCCGTGCCGAAGCGCGGGATATTCTTGAGCATCAGCCGCACCGGCTCAGCGTCGCGGAAATCGTTGGCCAGGTGTTGGGCCAGCTCCTCCCAGGTCAGGCGGCCCTCCTGCACCACGCGCTGCTCGATGGCGGCAAAGGAGTCGGCCACAGTGGCCAGGCCGACGCCATCGCAAGTGAGGTTGTAGATGTCCACGCCGCCTGCTGAGGCATCCAACCCGCGCTCCAGGGTACCGTGGCAAAAGAGGTTGAGCACAATCTCGGGGCTGTTGGCCGCGTGGTGATCCATGTGCCAGGCAAAGCCCTGCTTGATCGTATCCACGCTCACGGCCAGGTGCGCGACATAGCGATCCCAGAGCGCTTCCATCGTGCGAGGAGCGGCCGGGTCGGCCATCAGATCGTGGAAGGCGTGCAGAAAGGGCGCGACAAGGCAGAGGCGGGTCACGTCCTGCAGGCAGTACTCGATGCCGGGCAGCGCCGTCCAGTTGCAGCCAACCTTGGCGCGCAGGCGCGCCAGTTGGATAGGCACGCCGTTGCGGGCATAACCCTCATCCAGTCCCTTGGCGCAGGAAAAAGAGACTCCGGTGCCGTCTGCGAACAAATACTCCACGGCGCGCCGCAGCAGTCGGGGATCGAGGCCGTCGTGCACGCGCACGGCGATATTGACCGGGATCTTGAGACGGTGCATGGCCTCCAGCACCAGGAATGAGAGTGGGCTGGTCAGATCGTGGCCGTCGGGGGCAGGGCCGCCGATCTGCGAATAGTGGGTATCATTGAAGAAAAGGCTGGCCAGGCACCAGACGACCTCGTCATCATCGGTGATGACGCCCGCAGCGCGGTCGGCCTCATAGTAGGGGCGCAGCAACTCGTCGAGCTGGCCCAGGGCGCCGCCCGCACCCCACATCCGATCGACCGACTGGAACCAGGCCAGAAACTGGCAGGCCTCGCGCAGCGTGCGAGGTGGGTTATCCACCAGCCATTCGTTCATCTCGGCAATGGCGAGCAGATTATCGCGCGTGGCCGGGTCCTCTGCGGTGGCAGCCATCGCGCGCGCCTGCACGACGTGCTTGCGGATCCAGCTCTGCATCCCCAGAACCAGGGCCTCCTCACCATCGTAAAAGCCCGTATCCGCTGGCCGGTTAAGGGCGCGGTAGCGGCGGATCTTTTGGAGCAATCCACCCCACCCCAGGTCCAGACCGATGCGCATATCGGGCCCCAGATGATTCATGCCACCGATGCCGGTATAGCGCAGATTGTACTTTTTGTGCAGGGGGTAGAGGTGCACGGGCCGGTCCTCGGGCTTCCAGCCGCCCAGGCCGGGGGGGCTGCCCACCCAGCACCCGGCCAGGGCGCTGGCGGGGTGGATGTAGACGGGGTGCACCTCCAGCCAGGCGCGGAAATTCTCGCCAACAGCTCGCGGCCCATAGGCGCCCCCGCAGGGATGGTTAGGCGTCAAATGGAAGGGGATGGGCTCCGGCCAGGGCACAAAGCCGTGGTCATCAATATCGAGAAAGCCTCGCTGCTGGCGCTTGATGCGGGTATGCTCGAGCTTGGTCTGATGCAGCGCATCGATGCGCGCCTGGTAGTCAACAGGTAAGGCCATGCTTACCTCCTCCACAGAGCCTCGCCTCTACCCCTTGAGGGCAAAGCCCTGCACGCCCTCTACAAAGTACTCTTGCAGACGCAGGAAGAGCAGGATCGTCGGCAGGCTAACCAGGGTCGCCAGGGCAAAGGCGAAGGGATAGTCGACGATGGCCGTGCCCTGCGGCAACCCTTTGATGCTGGCGCCGAGGAGCAGAGTGCGCTGCACCCCCAGGGCCATCGTAAAGATCTTGGTATTGCTCGCACTCACGATCAGGGGCCATTGATAATCATTCCAAATGGCCACGAACTGGAAGATGATCATGACGGTGATCGCCGGCTTGAGCATGGGCAGGTAGACATCCCAAAGCACGCGCAGGGTGTTGGCGCCATCCACCCGGGCTGCCTCCTCGAAATCCAGCGGTATGCTATAGTAGGTCTGCCGCAACAGGAAAATGTAATAGACATTCACCAATCCCGGGATCAAGAGCGACGGCCACTCGTTGATAAAGCCGTGACCGCCTTGGCCCAGCCAGTTGTTGCCGCCCACGCCAGGCCAACGCGCCAGCATGATATAGGTCGGTATCCAGAAGACAATACCCGGCATCATCATGGAGCTGAGCAGGAACATAAAGGCGCCGTCGCGGCCGCGGAAGCGCAGGCGGGCGAACACGTAGCCCGCCAGCACCGCCACCACCCCTGGGATGGTGATATACCAGACGATGCGGATCAGGGTGTTGATCGTCCAGCGCCACAACTCCACCTTGGGCGTAAAGAGCACCCGGTAGTTCTCCAGGTACAACCGCTGCGGGATGGGCATCCACGGGGCGCGGTAGAAATCCTCGAAATTGCAAAACGAGCCCAGGGCGGCGTAGATCATGGGTATGGCCATGGCGATACTGCCGCCGATCAGCAGCACATACATCAGGACACGGCCGAAACGGAGCCTCGTGTGCATTGCAGACCCCCCTGCCTCTTATCTCAATAGTCTCAGGCTTCCGCCTGGCCACGGCTCATCAGGCGCATGTTCGTCGTGCTGAACCACAGGAGCAACACGGCCATGATCACCGCGCCAGCGGCTGCCAGGCCCATGTTGGTATTGACAAAGGCATCGTTGTAGATCTGCAGCAACATGACGTTTGTCATGTTCGACGGCCCACCCTTGGTCATGAGGAGGACGGCCTCGAAGATCTGGAAGCTGCCAATCATGCCTGTGACCAGGACAAAAAGGATCATCGGCCGCAAGAGGGGGATGGTGATATAGAGCAACATATCCCGCTCGCGGGCGCCATCGACCATGGCAGCCTCATAGATCTCGCGGTGGATCCCCTGCAGGGCGGCCAGGAAAAGCACCACCGGCCCACCGACGCCGCGCCAGATCGAATAGATGATCACCGCTATGCGCATCCAAAAAGCACTCATCGTCCAGATCACGATCGGCTGCCCCAGCGCCTTGAGGAGCCCATTCAGGACGCCATCGAACGGTGAGATAAAGGCAAAGGCCACCTGGGCGGTGACGGCGGCCGAAGTGAGAGTGGGGATATACCAGAGGGCCCGGTACAGCCCACGCCCGACGACCTTTTGATTCAGCAGGACGGCGATCAGAAAGGCGAGGGAGGTCTGCACCGCCAGGATGATCAGGGCAAACATGAGCGTGTTGAACATGATCAGGGGGTAGGATTGGGTGAGGTACGTCCTGTAGTTGGCGATGCCCACCCACTTGGGTGCCCCCTGGATGCCGTTCCACCGTGTAAAGCTGATGTACAGGTTGGAGAGGACAGGGAATAGGAAAAAGAGCGAATAGTAGAGCAGGATGGGGGTCAGGATGAGCCAGCCCTCGATCGCCTGCCGGTGGCGAAAGCGCCACCGCGCGAACCCCCCTATCTGTGGGTGCGGGGGCGTGACGATCGCCCGCTCTTGCGCTGTTGCACTCATGCTGTACCCTCCCCTCACGGATACACCCGGCGTACACGCGGCACCGGCGCGCCTCTGTAGAACGGAGCAAGAGTTCAGCGATCCGCCCAACCAACCGGTCGGGCGGATCGCTGAACGGGGCATCAGAGTCCTACTGCGCCTTCATGACCTCGTCAGCTGCGGCCTGCGCCTCGTCCATCAGGCCCTTGATCGGCAGATTGCCACTGAGAACCTTGGTGAGCATGTCATTGTAGATCGTCCAGAGCTTCTGCGGGTCCTTGCGCCACTGGGGCAGGACGCCGATATCGGCATTGAGGATCTGGTCGATGAAGGACTGGTCAGCGACCGAGGCTTTGGGTTTGAGCCGCTCCAGCGAGGAGCGGGTCGACGGCATACGGCCCAGGACGGGATTGACCAGGTCTTGGATCTCGTCATCGGTGAACAGCTTGCAGAGAGCAGCCGCTTCCTCTTTGTGCTTGCTGGCGGTGAGCACGGCGTTGATCACGTTGCCGACGGCGATGGTGGCCGGCTTGCCTCCCTGCGGAATGGGAATGGCCGAATACTCGGCGTTCGCCAGGCCCGAGTCCTTGGCCCACTGCACGTGCCAGGAGCCGCAGATCTGGTAGGCCGAGATGCCCTTGAAGAGCTGCGAATAGACCTGGCCCTCATCAGGGTTGAAAGTAAGGCCAGGCGGCGTGTACTTGTTGATCTCACGCAGGAAGGTGAGCACCTGTTCTGCCTTGGGGTTGTTGAAAAAGGGGTAGGTGCAGTCATCCTTGCACATATCGGCGCCGGCCTGCTTCATATAGACGGCAATGCGGAAGATGCCGCCTACCGAAAAGCCCACCGGGCCCTGCAGAGTGTAACCAAAGTATTTACCCTTGCCGGCATCGGTGATCTTGCGCGCCTGCTCGAGCAGGTCATCCCACGTCTTGGGCGGCGCTTCAGGGTCGAGGCCCGCGTCCTTGATGACATTGGGATTGCGTTCAAAGCCAAAAATGCCCGTAAACTGATTGATACCATAGACCTTGCCGCCGGTCACGGCCGCCTGGTAGGTACCGGGGATCAAATTGCTTTTGATATCCTGGATGACATCATCGAGTGGAACCAGGGCGCCCATGGCGCCATACTGCTGGAAAAAGTTCTCGCCGACGATCACATCGGGGGCAGTGCCGCCCAAGAGCGCTGTGACCAGGTTCTGGCGGAGCTCCTCATCCCAGCCGTGGTTCTCGAACTTGGGCGTGACATTGGGGTAGAGGGCCTTGAACTTCTCGATGACCTTGTCCTGGTAGGGCTTGACCTTGGCGTCGGTGCTGTAGAGATAGCCCTCGGCCCAGTGGACCAGATCGAAGCTCTGTGGCGCGGGCACAGCCGTGGGTGGAATGACTGTCTCCTTGACGATTTTCTCTTCGGTGACAACGACAGTTTCCTTGATGACCTGCGGCGTGGGGGGAGTCTGCGGGGCGCAGGCCGCGAGGAAGGCGCCGGCCCCACTTACGGCCAGCAGCCGCAGGAATCCCCGGCGGGTGAGATGCTTCTCAGACATGAATTGCCCTCCTATGCTCGTAGACAGAAAACCAACGCATCAGGGAGCAGGCCGTTGGGTAATCTGGGTAGCGCCCACCTCCTTTTCCGTCACCTGCGTATCTTGGCAGACCGCCAGCCTCATGCTACAATAAGACACTAGCGGTTGGGCCCGGAGAGCCCGCTGACCCGGGGAGAGGCAACTTCCATCTCCTCTATTTGCAGTATAGCATCCTTCCTGGGCCCGGGAATCTCAACTGGTCTCAGGAAATCTCAGTACGTCTCAAGGGCTCAAGGAGGAACCCATGCTCGCAAGAGCGGAATTTGCCCGGCACGTCCACGAGGCCCTGAGCGATCTGCTCAACCCGGGCCGTTTGGAGGCCAATCCACTCACGGGCTTTGATCTGCAGTCGTCGGCGCGACTGCCAGGCATGACGGGCGCCCAAGGCCTGCGGCAGGCGATCCATGAAGCCATCGAAGTGCTGCACCCCAAACCGGAAACACCGCCAGATAGCCCCGAGTGGCTCGCCTACCAACTCCTCCAAGACCGCTATGTGCGCAATGCGAGCCAGATCCACACCTGCGAGCGACTGGGGCTGAGCCGGGCCACCTACTACCGGCGGCTGCAGGAACTGGGCGACGCCCTGGCCGGCATTCTCTGGGAACGATACCGGGGCCTGAACCCGCCGGAAGCCCCCGCCGAAGTTTCGCCCGCTGAGCGCGCCTGCGCCGAGGCGGTGCGCTTGGCCCGGGCCGCGCAACCGACTTTGCTGCATCCGGAGCAGGTGCTGCAGGGAGCGCTGGAGACAGTGGAGCCCCTGGCCCGGCAACAGGGCATAAGCCTGCATTTGAGCATCCCCTCCCCTTTGCCCACGATCTATGGCGACCCGGTGGCGCTGCGCCACATTCTGCTGAATGTGCTGACAGAAGGGATCAGCCTGGCCGCGGCGTCAGTGCTGGAAATCGCCGTCACGCCAGAGCGAGGGCAACTGCATTGGCGCATCGCAGGCCTCAAACCAGAGGTGCTGGCTCAGGTCACGGGCGGGGGTGCTGACGGCTTTGCCGTCAGCCGGGGCCTGCTGGAGATCAGCGGCGGGCGCTTTTGGCTCGACCAGATCGCCAGCCCTGTGCTGCATTTCACCACTCCCATCGCGCGCCCGGAGGCCATCCTGATCATTGATGACGACAGCGATACGGTCAGCCTATACCGCCGCTATCTGGAGATCTATGGCTACCGCCTGCTGGAGGCCCGGAACGGTGAACAGGCTTGGGCCCTCCTGGCTGACTCGCGCCCCGACGCCATCCTGCTGGATGTGCTTATGCCCCGGGAAGACGGGTGGAGCATTCTGCAGCGCCTCAAAACTCAGCCCGAAACGGCTGGCATCCCGGTAGTGATCTGCTCCGTCCTCAGCCAGCCCCAATTGGCCCTGGCGCTGGGTGCCGAAGTAGTGCTGTGCAAGCCCATTACGGCCGATATGCTGCTGCAGGCTCTACGCCCGTTGCTGCATCCGGCAGGTAGCGAGGCTCCAGGCAATCGAGCACAGCCTTGAGACTGCGAGTGCCACGGCCAATCTCGACTGGTCCCCGCATGCGTACGGAGATTGGGGTCTCCAGGGTCGCCTCGCCCTCGATCCAGTCGCGCGCCGAGACGACGATCACGGCCACAGCGCGCAGGCGATCATCCTCCTGCATACGGCGGATGGTTTCCTTGCCGTCGAGAACGGGCATGAACAGGTCCATAAAGACGACATCGGGCACGGTCTCTTGCATGATGCGGAGCGCCTCGAGGCCATCGCCGGCCTTGAGGATATGGTAGGGGTGAGAGACTGCCGTCAGCATACGCTCCAACAGGCGCACCGCGTCGGGATCGTCATCGACCAGGAGGATCGTCATCTCATCGCTCCGGCCCACGACAGAATCAGGCGGTCTCTCCAGCCTTCGACCGTCGCCCAGCCCCACCGTTCCCGCGGGGGCCGCACGGCTTTGCTCCAGGCGGCGCATGACCGCAGCCACCATCTCGCCATTGATTGGCTTAATCAGGTAGCCAAGGATCCCCTTGATATCGGTCCAATCGGTCAGGCAGGGCAGCCCGCAGGTGATGATGGGCACGTCGAACGGCGCCGGCTCAAGCAGGCGGCGGATGGCCGTTTCCAACGCGGGGGTGGTGATAATGGCGCGCGGGTGGAGGTCAGCGGTCAGTGCCAAGACCTCCTGCTCATTGGGCAGCCCGATCACGCGGTAATCCTCGATGTAGCGGGAGAGCAGGCGGACGATGGCGGGGTCGCTGTGCACCACCAGACAGCTCTCGGTGGCAAACTGGTGGCGGGTGGGCTCGCTGGAGGCAAACCGGGCGGCGCCATCTGCCATGCCGGGCAAGGGGAGCGAGAAGCAAAAGGTGGTGCCGGCGCCGGGCGTGCTGTCGGCCCAGATGTGCCCGCCATGCAGCTCGACCAGGTGCTTGCTGATGCTGAGGCCCAGGCCGCTGCCCGCCGCCGCACGCCGCTCCGTAACCCAGACCTGAGAGAACTCTTGAAAAAGCTTGCGCATCTCCTCAGGTGCGATGCCGGGGCCCGTATCGGTAACGCTGACCAGCACACTGGTCTCATCCTTCTGCGTGCGCACGGTCACCGCACCCTGCTCCGTCACGCGCACAGCATTGGCGACCAGGTTCAGCAGGGCCTGGCGCAGCCGCACCGAGTCGGCCAAGATCCAGGGGAGGTCGCCGGCCAGCTCCAGGTGAAAGCCGAGGCCCTTGCGCTGGGCCAAGGGCTCGACGATGACGGCCACCTTTTTAACCACATCCTCCTCGATATCCACACGGTCCTTCACCAGCGGCAGCCGGTCGGCCTCGATGCGCGAGAGGTCCAGGATGTCATCAACGAGGGCGACCAGGTGCTGGCTATTGCGGTAAATCGTGTCGACGTCAGGCTGATAGGCCTGGGGAAGGGGCACACCGTAGCGCTCGGGCGAGAGGGCGATCATCTGGGAAAAGCCAAGGACCAGGCTCAGGGGACCGCGCAGCTCGTGACTGACGGCGGCGGCAAAGCGTGCCTTGAGCACCCGCGCCTCCTCAGCCTCGCGCCGGGCCACAATCAGCTCGGCGTTCATGCGCTCGATGCGACCGGTAGCTTCCTCCAGAGCGCGCAGGGCACGGTAGACCTCGGCGCGCCGCTCGCGGGTCTCCTCCAGAGCCTGCGTGGCGCGCTTCCAGCCCGAAAGGGCCCAGTCGATTGAGGTGTGCAGCGGCCGGGCGGCCAGCCACGCGGCGCCCCAGGTAAGCAGATTGAACACCAGGATGTCCCAGGCGCCCCGGCCCCAGGCCAGAGGGTCGCCGGCGAGGTAACCGCCCAGGGCCGCGGCGGCCCACAGGGCCAGGGTCACCAGCAGGGATTGGGCGCTCCCCAAAAGAGCCTGGGCAATGGGGATGGCCAGGGCGCCGCAGACCAGCAGACGCGAGGCCGGGTACAGCATCGCCGCCAGGCATTCCACAACAATGGCCGCCAGCAGCAAAGCCCAGGAGGCGAGGTCCTGCCGCCAGGCGCGCAGCCGGTGGACCCCATACGCTGAGAACCCCAAGATTGCCGGCGGGATGTTGCCCGGCCCCACCTCGCGATGATAAATGAGCACGGCCAGGAACCAGCACCAACTCAGCAGCGGGACTGCATAGATGAGGGTTGCCAGCAGATTGCGCCGCAGCTGCACGAGCTCACCGTGCAGATCGACTTCGGAAGCGATGGCCCCTTGGGTACTGGTGGTCATCTCCGTATCCCTTTATGCCCAATTGGATGGCTTTTCTATGCTACCATTATACCAGATTTCTCGGCAACTCGTGTATATTACTCACACTTTGCGCGAGGGGCTTTTCCGAGTATACTGTCTGGACTCTCCTGCTATTCCACAGGTTGTTGTCAATCCATCCCTTGTGTGCCTCATAGGAGCTCAATGTGGAGAAGCGCGAATTCACCGTCGCCAACGAATACCGGTACAACCGCTCCGGCCCCGTGCGCTGGATCATCTCACACGTGCTACGCTATCCCTGGCTGCCGGCTGTGGCGATCGTCGTAGCTATCACCGTGGCGCTGTGTGAGAGCGGAAGCCGGGTGCTGGTGGGGCGCGCCTTTGACCTGGTGCTGGGGCCAAACGTCACCCGTGCGCTTTTGCTCAGGTCGGCGCTGTTGATCCTGGCGGTGGCGGCGGGTGAGGGCGTGACCCAGCTCGTGCGCAACATTGTCATTGAGCTCCTGGCGCAGCGGGTGGAGCGCAATACGCGCGATGAGCTCTACCTGAGCCTGCTGGGCAAGAGCCTCACCTTTCACCGGCGGCAGCGCGTGGGCGATGTGATGGCGCGGGCCACCAATGACGTGCGGCAGCTCAATTTCATGATCAACCCGGGCGCCCGGATGATCTTCGATGGGCTGGTGGGCCTGCTGGTGCCAATAGGAACCATCGCCCTGACCCTGCCCAAGGAGCTCCTCATCGCCCCCATCATCTTCGTCGTGCTTTTCGGCATCACCCTGCGCCGCTACCTGCAGGAACTGGATCCGGTGACTACCGAGGTGCGCGAGCGTTTCGGCATGCTGAACGCCCGCCTGGCGGAGACCATCGCCGGCATCGAGGTGGTCAAGGGCAGCGCTCAGGAAAAGCAGGAGCAGCGCATCTTCTCCGAGAATGCCCGCCAGTATCGCACAGCGTTTGTGCAGCAGGGCATGGTGCAGGCCCGCTACCTGCCCATTCTGGTCTTCAGCATCGCCATCGGGGTGGGCTTTATGCATTCGATCATCCTGCTGCGCCAGGGCCGGATCAGTGTGGGCCAGATCGTGACCTACATGGGGCTGGTGCAGGTCCTCGGCTTTCCTTCATTCATGTCGATGTGGACCTTTTCCACCGTGCAACAAGGAATTGCTGGGGCGCGCCGCATTCTGGAGCTGATGAACACCGAGAGCGAGCTCGACGAGAACCCGCAGGGCGTCGCACAGCCGATGCAGGGCGAGATCATATTCGAGCACGTGGATTTCGCCTATGACGGCGCGCCAGTGTTGCACGATATCAGCTTTCATGCCAGGCCGGGCGAGACCGTCGCCATCGTCGGCCAGACGGGATCGGGCAAGACCACTCTCACCCGCCTGGTGAATCGCACCTATGACGTGACGGCGGGGCGGGTGTTGGTCGACGGCATCGATGTGCGCACCTGGAACCTGGAAGCGCTGCGCTCGCAGATCTCGGCCATCGAGCAGGACGTATTTCTCTTCTCGCGCTCCCTCGCCGAGAATATCGCCTTTGGCGTGCATCGGCCGGTGAGCAAGGAGGAGATCGAGCATGCCGCTCGCGAGGCGCAGGCCCACGAGTTCATCATGAGCTTCCAGGACGGTTATGCCACCGAGGTCGGCGAGCGCGGTGTCACACTCTCGGGCGGGCAGCGGCAGCGCATCGCCATCGCCCGCGCCTTTTTGACCGATCCGCGCATCCTGATCCTCGACGACTCGACCAGCGCCATTGACTCAGCAACAGAAGACGAGATCCAGCGCGCCATGCGCCGGGTGATGAAGGGGCGTACTACGCTCCTGATCACACACCGGCTCTCACAGATCCGCTGGGCCGACCGTATCCTGGTGCTGCGGCGAGGCGAACTGGTGGACCAGGGCAGCCACGACGAGTTGATGGCGCGCTGCGAGGCGTACCGGCGCATCTTTTCGCGGTATGCCAAGTGAGGCGTAATAAGTAATGCGTAACCCGTAAGCTCTCCGTGGCGCAAGGGGCGCTGCTTTGGGTAGGTCTCGCTGGAAGCAAGCATGGCGAATAGCAACACAGCTTTCGACGCGGCAACCTTACGCACTACCTGTTACGGCATTGGCTCCCGTAAGCACACAGCTGGAGGAATCGGCATGGGCTTTGTCTTGGATGGTCTGGAAAGCGACGCCTACGACCGTAAATATAGCGATCGGGCGCTGGTAGAGCGCATCCTGAGCTATTTTGCGCCGCAGTGGCGGCCGATGCTGGTGGTCGTGCTGATGATCCTGGCCGATTCGGGGGTGAGCGCCGCCCTGCCGATTGTGGTCTCGCGCAGCCTCGACCTGGTTGTGCGAGCGCCCGCCCAGGCCCCCGTTTTCCTCCTGGGGTTCGCCGTGCTGCTCATGGCAGCGAGCGGCTGGTTGATCAACTATCTGCGCCAGAGCCGCTCGGCGCGGGCCGTGGGCGAAGTGGTGCTCAAGCTGCGGGAGGATACCTTCCGGGCCGTCACCGAGCGCGACCTCTCATTCTACGACGAGCAGCCTTCGGGCAAGATCGTGAGCCGTGTCACCTCCGATACGCAAGACTTTTCCGACGTGGTGATGCTGGTGCTGAACATGATCAGCACCCTGATCTA
>Ga0123519_10008519_pt1 | contig 15616 bp, 17 predicted proteins | sample YelNatPaOPRAMG02_FD_87396 | JGI IMG/M metagenome (GOLD analysis project Ga0123519, IMG submission 87396) | Hot spring microbial communities from Yellowstone National Park - Yellowstone National Park OP-RAMG-02 (version 2) | ecosystem: Environmental > Aquatic > Thermal springs > Hot (42-90C) ...
AACTATGTACTATGTACTAACCCCTATGGTAAATACTTACTAAACTACGTTCGTATTTACAGTTTACAGTGAACAGTGTACAGTGTACAGCATACTACGAATTATAAACTGTAAACAGTAAACTGTACACTTCCATAACTGGCTTCACTGAGGATTTACCTGAGAACTTCGTCCCATTTACTTTAATGTTTTTTTTGTCACTATAAATTGTCTTGCATAGTTGGCATGTTTACCTGTTGGGCCAGATTGAAGATACGTTTCAAAATATTTGATTGCTGTATCATCATCTTTAAGTTTTTCTCCATAGATGTAACCTAAATAATAATACGCTTCTGAATCACTTGGATTTAGTTCAATAACTCTTTTAAACTCATTTACAGCCTTGGAATAAACCATTTGTTCTAAATAAAACATTCCTGTGTTAAAATGAATATCTGCAACTTCTTTTATAAGACTTTCTTTAGATAAAGGGATTGTGCTTTTTGCTACTGCTAATTCTTTTTTTATCTTTTCTAATTCTCTTAAAGATTCATTTAAAGAATTTGTAAGTTTATTATTTTCCTTTTTCAAAGTTTCATTTTCATTTTCTAAAGATTTTATTCTTTTTGCTAATTCTCCTTTTGGTGTATTTAGAATTTCTGCATTTTCTTTTGATACTTTTTCATAGTTGGCTCTTTCTTCTTCTAAATCCTTTTTACACTTTTCTAAATTCTGTTCATTTATTTTCAATAACTGTTCTAATGATGCAATTTTTTTTACCAACTCTTCTTTTTCTTTTATAAGTTTTTCATTCTGAGATACAATATTTCCTTTTTCACCTTCATTTTTTGCTTTTTCTTCTCTTATTTTTTCATATGCTTCTCTTATTTTTAAATACTCTTCTTTTTCTTTATTTTTCTCCTCTTGAAGTTTTTGTAATGCAGATAAAGCATTTTCTTTTTCTTTTGTAAGAGAATTATAATCAGCGGAAAGTTTAGATAACTGTATTTTTAATCCTTCTTCCCGTTTTTTAACACTTGCTAATTCTTTTCTTACACTATATAAATTCTCTTTTAAAAATTTGATTTCTTTCAATAATTCTTCTTTTTCTTTTGTAAGAGATATTATTTTTTTATCTTTAAAATCTAAATTCTGACTTACTTTCTGATAATACTCCCATCCTTTTAGTCCTCCATATCCTAAAATTCCAATAATAATTAAAGCAATAAAAACAGATATTATTTTACCTTTCATTTTTTCTCCTGATTACCATATTTCCTATAACCTAATTCTTCCTCAGATAATGGGATTGAAACTTCACTTTTTAAAGGGATTTCTTCTCCAGTTGTAAATTCCTCTCCGGTTATGATATGAGGAGTAAGCAGTACTATTAATTCAGCCCTTACATTTTCATCTTCTGAATCTGAAAATGCTTTACCTAAAAGTGGTATTCTACTTAAAAATGGAATCCCTGAACTATTCTTTCTTTTTTCTTCTTTTCTCAATCCACCAATAAGAATAGTAACTCCATCTTTTACTATAACACTTGTTTCAGCCAAAGCAGTATCTACAATTGGTATTACATTTCCTGAAGGAGTTTTATAGTATCTGATAACACTACTTATTTCTGGTTTTATATTTAAAGTAACAAATCCTTTTTCATTTATAATAGGAGTCACTGCAAGTTTTATTCCAACATCTATGAAATGTACTTCTTCAGATACAGTCGTTGTTGCTTGTGCTTGAGCAGTGGTTGTAGTAACATAAACTTCTCTTGTACCAATATGAATTTTTGCTTCCTGGTTGTTGATTACTGCAAGTTTAGGAGAAGAAAGTATTTTTGTATCACCATATGTTTGTAAAAAATTAAGTAGCGCTTCCCACTGGTTTGTTCCACCTACCTGACCAAAATATACTTGTCCTGTCCATGTGGATTTTGTAGAAGGGGTTGGAGTTTCTTCTGGTGGAATTGTTGTATAGTTATCAATTGCTGATTGTCCTGTCCTTGATAAAACATCATAAGGATGTGAACTTATAAACTGGATTCCAGTACTACTCAGTTTCTGAAATAGTCCTTCCCAACTTATCCCGAATTTTACATTTTTATTTAAGTCAACTTTTATTATTCTTGCTTCTATTAATACTTCTTTTGTCTTTTTATCCAATTGCCTGATTATTTCTCTTACATCATCCATTCTTTTTGGTAGAGTTTGAACAATTACTTGATTACTTCTTTCATCAGCAGTTACTGTACCTGCTTTTTTTACATCCAATTGTTTTTTCAGTTGTTCTTCTACTTCTTTGGCTTTTGCATATTGTAAGGTGAAAACTTCTAAAGGTGCACCTCCTTCCATAGAAGACATCACCTCTTCCATTTTATCTAAAGATTCTTTTGTATCCATAAGTATTACAGTTCCTGATTCTTCATCTACAAGAACTCTTCCTCTTTCACTTTTTAATGTATCAAGAACCTTAAATGCCTTTTCTGGAATAGTATATTTTAAACGAAATATTCTTATTTCACGAGGGTCACTAAACTCTTTTCCATATAGTGTTTTATATTCTTTTGCAGTCATAATGTAGTAAATATCGCCTTTCTTTTCATACGCTAACTCATTTGATAAAAGAATAATATCAAATGCATCTTTTAAAGCAACATTTTCAACTGTTAAAGTCACTCTTCCACTTACACCCTTAGCAATAGCAAAGTTTAATTCTCCTAATGTAGCAATATATTTTAAAGCATCTGTAAGAGAAATATCTCTAAAAGCAAGAGAAACCTTTTTTTCCATTTTATCTTCTTCTTGTGAAAATAATATTTTACATGTTAAAGTTAAGATTGTTATTAAAATAAAAATATTTTTTCTTAATTTACTTCTCATCTTTTTACTCCAGTTTAAGTTTAGCAGTTGCACCTTCTCTTTTCACTATTATTCCTTCTTTTGTAATTTCTTGAATAGTTATATTGTCACCAAATACTTGTCCTTTTTTTAAAAAATATGTTTTACCTGATTTTGTATCTTCAATCATTACATCAGGATTTGAAGACATACTTATCCCTACAAGTTTGAAATCTTTAATAATGTCATATAATTTTTCTTGAGGAGTTGGCTCTTTTACAATCATAACTGGAGAAGGATTAGATTCTTTCTCTTCTTTTTCTTCTTTCCCTTTCCCTTTTAATATTGTCTTTTTTTCTGCTGGTTTTTCCTTCTCCTTCTCTTCTTCTATATTGAATAAATTTCTTTTATTAAACTTTTCTGAATAATATGCTAATTCTTTTAAAGAGGGAATAGGATTTTCTTCTATCTCATTTATTTCCTTTTTTTCTTTTGGTTCTATATTTTTCCCTTCCAACTCTCCAATCCTGGAAAAGTTAAAAGGAGAGTTCATTACATTATAAACTAAATAAACAGTTAAACCAACAAAAGTTATAATTAAAATTCTATTTATATTTTTGATACTTAAAAATAACCTTTTATCTCCTGGAAGTACTTTCCAATATTTATTCAAAAAAGTAGTTATACTTTTGTCTTTTTTTTCTGGTTTCTTATCTTCTTTACGGGATTCAATCAATTCTAATAACTTTTTTTCTGGTGTATCTCTATTCCATGCCATCCTATTTTCCTTTCTTCAGAAATAATTTCTTTTATTATCTCCTTATCAACAGATGGTTTGTTATCTAATATTAATTTTTTCAAAGCATTATAACATAGCATAATAATTTTTCTTGGATATCCTCTTGTTACTTGAAAAATTTCTTCAATCGCTTCATCTTCAAATAAAGGTATTTTCCCTCTATATCCTGCTTTTTCAAGTCTAAATTCAATCATTTCTTTTGTTTCTTTATAATCTAATGGATTTAAAGTATATCTAAAACTGATTCTATCAAAAAAATTTGGTATATTTACAATTGTAGAAAAAAATTCCATCTGTCCTAATAATAATAATTGTAAAAGTTTGAATTGATTTGTTTCATAATTTAATAAAACTCGTAAAACTTCTAATGAAGTTGAATTCAACTTTTGTGCTTCATCTATAATTAAAACAATTGTTTTGTTTTCATCAACACCTTTTTGAAAAAGAAAATTTTCTAAATATTCTTTTAAGTGAGAAATTTTAGAATGATTGGAATTATTTATATTCCCGATAAAATTTTTTACTAAACAATCTAAAAATGAGTATTCATCTTCAAAAGATGGGTCAAAAATTACATGGAAAATAATATCCTGCCTTTTTTTAAGTTCCTGTATAAGTTTTCTGGAAAGAGTTGTTTTTCCTGTCCCTACATCTCCTAATATTACACTTAAACCTCTTTTTAATCTAATTTCAATTAAACTATTTGTAAGCGCTTTTTCATGGTCCCTTGACAAATAGAAAAAATCAGGGTCAGGACTTGTTGAAAAAGGTTCTTTTGTTAATCCCAATACTTCAAAATAGTTCATTTTATTCCTTTATAAAAATTTTAACATTTGCTTTTTCTCTTAAATCATTAAGCCATTTATGAAGTTGCTCATGTTTCTTCTGTATTTCAATCTGTTTATAATAATAATCTTTTCTTTTTAAAAATTGTTCTTCTTCTGCCTTTCTTATTTCTAATATTTTTGATACTGCATATCCTTTATAAATACGAACAGGAGGATAAAAAGAATTAATAGGATAATCTAACATTTTATAAAGGTCCTTTTTAGGATATTCCCATGCAAAATTTAACCATGCTAAACTTACAAACCCGGTTATTTTAAAAGCACTTTTTACTTGTAAAATTTTAGATACATAATACTTCCCATCAATAAGTAAAGGAGGATAAAAAGGGCTTGTCGGTTTCAACATTTTGTATACATCTTCCTTAGGATATTTCCATTCTGAAATTAAAGATTTTAAAGATAAAAGTTCAGTTTGAATGAAAATTTTTGAATTTTCCTTTTTCTTTTCTTCCCACAAATCATAATTTTCCTTTACTTTATCATAAAATTCTTCTGCTTTCTTTAAATCATCAAATTTGGCAATTTCTAAACTTATAAAATTGTCCTCATCTTTGTTCGTTTCTTTTCTATTTTCCCAATAGTTTGTATCTTTCTGTACTTCCTCATAAAATTCTTCTGCTTTCTTTAAATCATCAAACTGGAGCAATTCTAAACTCAAACTATTATATTCATCAAGAAACTTTTGATGCATCTCTTCCTCAGTTACTTTAACTTTTATACTATCAAGAACCTGATTTTTTAATTTTTCTATTTTTAATAAATGCTCTACTTGATTTTCAAGAAGTTCTGCTGAATATCCTAATGTGTTTTTTACCCATTCTTTATAATCTTTTCTATCTTTTTCAAAACTCACCTTTATTTTATTAAACTCCTTTTCTATTTCTTCTGAAATTTTCTTTCTATCTTCTTCTGAATTTTTCCCTTTATATTTCTGATTTATTTGAGTTTTTATTTGTTCCTTTATTATTTTAAATAATTCTTCTTTTACTTCTTCTTTTTTTACTGTAATTTCTCTTTTAAATGCTTCATAAGAAAGTAAAAGCTCATTCCACACTTCTTTTTCTATTTCTTCCTTTGTTTTAGGAGTGCCCCTCCATCTTGTTCCAAATACTGATATAACTCCTTTTGCAAAATAATAATTATCTATAGGAACAGGTACAATAACAGGTTTATTATTTTCAAAACTTGTAAATTCTCCAGCAAGTTTTGGACTTTTATCCTCTCCTATACAGAATAAACTAAGGGAAAAAATACCCAGTATGAAAATTAAAATCCCAAATTTATAACTTTTTTTATTTTCTAAATTATCTCTGTCCATTTAAAATTTGCCCTATAAGTCGTAAAGGATATCCTTTACTTTTCATCTTTTCAATTTCCTGCAATCTTTTTTTAACTTTTTCTTCTAAGTATTGTCTTTTATTTCCATATTTTTTTTCTACATTTAGTAAATTAAGGTTTGTATAATGATTAACTGTTTGATATGAAATTTTAAATTTTTTTGAAATTTCCTCTGCAGAAATTAACTTTTTGTTTTTTACCTTTTTTTTCATCTTTCTATCTCCTTTCCACCTTTTTTATTTATTTTATCACTTATAACTACATTATACTACTAATTGTAAGTATTGTCAAGGTTTCGGCATTAGTTAGGGTGCTTTGCACCCTGATGTATCTTGAAGCATCGGAATTTCAAAGATTCTTCTTTAGTATATAAATTCCGAATGCTTCTTTTTGCGTAGTGCAGCAAGAAATACCTTAGTGTAAGTAGTTGCTTTTATACCTTATTGGGTTTCAGGGTGCTTTGCACCCTGATGTATCTTGGTGTATAATTTTTTTATGCATTTTATATCATTATTAAAACAATCAAAAAATTATTCAAAATTATTTGAAACTTTTCAACAAGAAAATGAAAAAGTTTTTATTATAGGGAAAACAATATCTTTTTTTTCTTATCTTATTTCAGTTCTTTTTTTAGAAATAAAAAAAACTTTTTTTATAGTTTTACCTGATGAGATAAAAGCAGAGAAATGTTTTCTTGATATTCAGAATTTTTTATCATCAGAAAAAGTCCAATTCCTTCCTTCTCCTGATTTTTTTTCTACTACAAATGAGGGAGTTTCTGAAAATATGTATGAAAGAGTAAAAATATTTTTTTCGCTCCTACAAAAAACAAGCCCATTTATAATAATAACTTATTTCCCAGCAATTCTAAAAAAAATCCCTTCTCCTAAACTCTTTTTGAAAGAAGAAATAACTTTAAAAGTTGGTGAAATTGTAAAAAGAGAAGTTTTTTTAAAAAATATTTTAAGATATGGATATGAAGAAAAAGAAATAGTAGAAATACCAGGAGAATTTGCAAGAAGAGGTGGAATTATTGATATTTTCCCTCCTGACATGAAATTTCCTTTAAGGATTGAATTTTCAGGAGATAAAATAGTTTCATTGAGAAAATTTGATATTTCAACTCAGGTTTCTATTGAAAAGGTTGAAAATTTTTATATCTATCCATTAAATGAGGACTTTATATCTTTCCAAACAACTTCCAGTATAATAGAATTTTTAGAAAATTCTATTATTTTTCTTATAAATCCATCAGAATTTAATGAAGAAGTTTTTTATAAAACAATACCACAAAATATAAAAAATATGGTTTGCAGTTCTTATGAGATTGAGTATTTAAAAGAATTATCACATATTTTTGAGGAAAATTTCAAAGAGGAAATAAAAACAAGAAAGACATTTTATTTTAATGTTTCTGATGTATCTGAAAGATTTAAAATTGGAGAAAGATTTATCTGGAATAAATATAATAATGAAAAACTTTTTATTTTTTCAGGTAACTTATCTCAGGAAAATAGGATAAAAGAAATCCTTAAAGAAAAAAAAATTTCTTTTTCTGATATAACATTTTACATAGGAATACTTTCCTCTGGTTTTTCTTTTCCTGAAATAGGAGTAAGTTTTTTAAGTAATGATGAAATTTTTTCAAGGTATCAAACAAGACGAATACCACTAAAAAAAATAGAAAATATACCTTTAAGCACATGGGAAGAACTAAAAAAAGGAGATTTTGTTGTCCATTATAATGAAGGTATTGGTAAATTTATTGGAATGGAGAAAACAAATATAGGCGGGAAAGAAGAAGAATTTATTGTTTTAGAGTATGCTGGTAATGATAAACTTTATGTTCCATTGGAACAAATTTCATTTATACATAAATATATAGGGAACAGCAGCCCAACTCTCTCAAAATTAGGAAGTAAAACTTGGATAAAGACTAAAGAAAAAGTAAAAAACTCTATAAGAGATTTAGCGTCTGACCTTTATAAATTATACAAAGAAAGGAAAAAAGAAAAAGGTTTTTCTTTTCTGCCTGATGACCAGATACAAAAAGAGTTTGAAGAAAGTTTTATATACGAGGAAACAGATGACCAATTAAAAGCAATTGAAGAAGTTAAAACAGATATGGTTTCACAAAAAATTATGGATAGACTTCTATGTGGAGATTCTGGCTATGGAAAAACAGAAGTTGCTATGAGAGCAAGTTTTAAAGCAGTTTTAAGTGGGAAACAAGTAGCAGTTCTTGTACCGACAACTGTTCTTGCTTTACAGCATTTATTTACATTTAGAGAAAGGTTTGCTGATTTTCCTGTGAAAATTGAAATGCTTTCAAGGTTTATCTCTGATAAAAAACAGAAAGAAATTTTGAATGAATTAAGTAGTGGTAAAGTTGATATTATAATTGGAACTCATAGAATTTTACAAGAAGATATTAAATTTAAAGATTTAGGACTTCTGATTATTGATGAAGAACAAAGATTTGGTGTTATCCATAAAGAAAAAATAAAAACCATTTTTAGAGGAATAGATGTTTTAACTCTAACTGCAACTCCTATTCCAAGAACACTTTATCTTTCTCTTTCTGGATTAAGAGACATTTCTATTATTGAAACACCTCCATTGGGAAGATTATCAGTAATCACTTATATAGGAAAATATAATGAAGAGATTGTAAAAGAAGCAGTAATAAGAGAAATAGAAAGAAAAGGACAGGTCTTTTATCTTCATAACTTCATCTATGATATTGAAAATGTAAAAGAAAAACTTTGTAAACTTGTCCCTTATATAAAAATTGAAACTGCTCATGGGAAAATGGAAGAAAAAAAACTTGCAAAAACAATGGAAGATTTTTCTTCTGGAAAAATAGATGTCCTTGTAGCAACAACTATAGTAGAAAATGGACTTGATATTCCAAGAGCAAATACTTTAATTGTTGATAATGCACATAAATTTGGACTTGCTGACCTTTATCAATTAAGAGGAAGAGTTGGGAGATACAAATGGAGAGCTTATGCTTATTTTCTTATTCCACCACATGTATACCTTACAGAAAAATCCCAAAAACGTCTTAAAGCATTGCAACAGTTAAATAATCCTGGAAGTGGTTTTAAAATAGCATTAAAAGATATGGAAATAAGAGGGGCTGGAAATATTTTAGGGAAAGAACAACATGGATTTATTGAACAAGTTGGATTTAATTTATACTGTCAGTTTTGGAAAGAAATAAATGAAGAGATTTCTCAAAAAATACCTGAAACTCCAAAAGAAATTAAAATAAAAGGTGAAATACCGTATCAATATATTTCTTCACCAAGTATGAGGTTCTGGTTATACAAAAAAATTACAGAAATAAATGAAAAAGAAAAAGCAAAAAAACTTATAGAAGAACTTAAAGACAGGTTTGGTCCTGTACCAGCAGAAGTAGAAAAAATGATTCTTGAAAAAGTCCATTAACTTTTATGTAAATCCTTAGTGTATTGCCATTGTGAACTTACGAGGTTCGTAAATTTCTCCTCACACTTTAATTTTATCAGTATATTTTTCCGAAGTCAAATTTTGTTGCAGGCCTTATATCTATGAAGTAAACTATTAGTGAAATGAAACTGGTTATCCAGAGAGTTAAAAAAGCAATCCTTTATATAGAGGATAAATATGAAGGAGAAATAGGGAAAGGGTTTGTTGCTTTTGTAGGAATAGGAGAAAAAGATACATCTGAGGAAGTAAAATATATTGGTGAGAAATTATTAAATTTAAGGATATTTGAAGATGAAAAAAACAAAATGAATTATTCAATTTCTCAAATTGATGGAGAGTTAATGGTTGTTTCTCAATTTACACTTTATGGGGACACTAAAAGAGGCAATAGACCTGATTTCACCCAAGCAGCAAAACCTGATAAAGCACTATTTTTATATAATGAACTTTTAAATTTCCTTAATGGAAAGGTAAAAAAATTAATCTGTGGAAAATTTGGCTCTAAAATGCTTGTTGAAATTCATAATGATGGTCCTGTTACTATAATTCTGGAAACAAAAAATGGGTAAAGAAACTTATCTAAACAAAAAAATTGTTGTAGATACTTCTACCAGTTGGATTTATATAGGCACATTCATATCTGAAGATGAAAAATATCTGATATTGGAAAAGGCAGATGCGTATGATATATCAGAAACTACTTTAAGCAAACAGGAATATCTTTTAAGAGTAAAACAAGATGGTATTGTAGCAAATAGAGAAAAAGTTAAAATTTTGAAAGATAAAATAGTGGCAATAACTATTCTTGAAGATATTTTAGAAAAATAATATGGAAATAATATTCCCGATTATTATAGGAACTACATCTGGCCTTTTTGTATATGGAACTATTGGTTTAATTTTTACAAGAAAAACAAATCAGGCAAAAAAGTTTTTAACAATTGCAATTTTATCTTTTATCTTTTTTATTATATCACTGCTTTTTTATTTCTTTTCAATATGCAAACTTAATGTTGGAGTAGTACCTCAGTGAAGCCAGTAAAACAGTACATAGGGGATAGTACATAGTACATAGTTAATAGCAGAGTGTTAAATCAAAATTCTAAATACGAAATCCGAAGCACGAAATAAATTCAAAATGCAAATATCAAAAATCAAAATTCAAAAATCAAAATGACAATAGCAACTGGCTAAAGGCGAAGGGCAAAAGGCGAAGGGAAATGTGGGTAGTGCGTACAGCGAACGGCGAGTGGCGCGCTACGCTCACTATTTAAAACACGACACATTACACGTAAATACTTACTAAACTACGTTCGTATTTAAAGTTTATAGCAAACTACGAACTATTAACTATGTACTATGTACTGTCTACTATGTACTGTCTTACCATAACCGGCTTCACTGAGAATTTACGAACGGATTTATCTCTTCTGCTTTATTTTTTTCATATCTTCTAATGCTTTTGAATAATCCTTTTTCAAAAAATAAGATATTGCTCTATTATTATAAGCATCAAGATAGTTTGGATTGAGATTGATTGCTTTTGTAAAATCAGAAATTGCTTTATCTATCTCTCCTTTTTGTAAATAAACTGCACCTCTATTGTTATAAATTTCTGGAATAGATGGATTTATTTTTATTGCTGTAGAATAATCAGAAATTGCTTTATCTATCTCTTTTTTCTTTAAGTAAGAATTTGCCCGATTATTGTAAGCAAAAAAATGCTCTGGATTTATTTTTATTGCTGTAGAGTAATCAGAAATTGCTTTATCTATTTCACCAACCATTTCATAAGCAGTGCCTCTATTTGTATACGCATCTGCAAAGTTTGGATTTATTTTTATTGCTGTAGAATAATCAGAAATTGCTTTATCTATTTCACCTTTTTTCTCATAAGCAAGACCTCTGGTATTATACGCTTCTGGATAAAAAGGGTTTATTTCCAATAATTTTGTAAGATAAAAAATAGATTTTTCATATTCACCTTTTTCTTCAAAAGCATAACCTAAATTAAGAAGACCTCTTTCTGATTTTGGATTAAATTTATAGTTGGCATTCCATAATGTTTTATCATCATACCAATCTCTATTCCTTCTATTTGTAATAAAAGCATAAGAAATTGTAATAACTGATAAAAGCCCAATTATTATATTTCTCCATCTGATTTTGTATATTATCAAAACAAGACACAAAAGAAATCCTATAGAAGGTAAATAAATATATCTTTCAGCAAAAGGATTAAATATAGGGAAAATGTTGGATGTAGGAAGAAAAGCAATAAAAAACCATAATAACCCAAATAATATTTTTTTATCAAAAAAATAAGCAAATAAAAAAATTAAAAGAAAAATCACTGTTGTAAACATAGAAAAATAGAAGAAAAATCCCTTAAAACCTATAACTTCCATTTGTGGATATTCAGATAAAAGTGGATATGGGAATAAAAGAAGTTTAAGATACCTAAGTATAATTAAAGGTATATTAACAAGTGTTTTTCCAATACTTCCACCTAAAAAAGAAACAGGAATACTTTCTGGATTTGTAAAAATAATAAATCTTAAAATAAAAAAAATAGAAAGAAAAATCAGATATCCAAAAAAAGAAAGAAAAAATTGCTTTTTAAAATAGGATTTTTTAGAAAAGGAAAATTCATATAATAAAAGTAAAAAGGGTAAGATAACCCCATTTTCTTTTGATAAGACAGCAAATAAATAGAAAACAAGAGAAAAAACAAAAAAAAGTTTCTTTTGTTTCTGCCTGAAATAAACATAAAAAAGAAAACTTAAAAGGCAGAAAAAAACAACTAAAAGGTCCTCCCTATAAGAAATACAATTTACAACTTCACTATTTACTGGAAAGACAGAATATAAAGTTGCTAAGAAAAAAGATTTTTCCTCTCCTATAAGTAAAGAAAAAACATAAAAAATAAGGAAAGAATTAAACAAATGGAAAATGAAATTGGTGAAATGGTATCCGGATGGATTAGTTTTATAAAAACTATAATCTAAAAAATAAGTTAAAGTGACTACTGGTCTATAAGAATTTTCTTTTGCAGATTGAAAATAGTTTTTAGTGAAAATTACAGGAAAGTTTTTCCAGTCCCGGATAAAATAATTTTCTTTTACAGTAAATCTGTCATCGTAGACAAATTTGTTTCTGAAAGAATTGCTATATGTAAGGAAGACAAGAAAAAAAATAACAAGATACCATTTTACTTTTTTCATTTATTACTATACCAACTTACGAAATTCTAATTATTTGCTTACTAATTTTTTATAAGTTTTTAATATCACTTTCTATTTCTTTAATTTTTTGAGAAATATTTTCTAAAACTATTAAATCTTCCCATGCTGGATGCTCCTTTATTTCCCCTACTTTTATCTTCTTTTCCATTTTTTCAATTGAATCTACTTTATATTTGGAGAGTATTTCTGTTTTTTCCTTCAAAAGAGATTGTTTTTTTTCTTTTAAAAATGTTTTTAATGCTAACTTTTGTATTTCTTTTTCTTCAATTTCTAAATGCTTTGCTATAGTTTTCAGATTCATTATTTCCTCCTCTCAATTTACTATGTTAACTTACGAAATTCACAATTGTATTTACAGTTTACAGTGAACAGTGTACAGCAAACTACCAACTATGTACTAACCCCTATGTACTGACATACCCGGCTTCAGTGAGGATTTACAATTTATAATTCAAAAAATCGGACTCATTTAAATTTCTGCTTTACAAAATCTCTCCATTTCAGATTAAATTTTGCAATTAAATCTTGGGTTTCTTTTTCAAATTCCTTTTTTAATTCTACAGGTAATTTATCTTTAGTTTCTAAATAATGTTTTTCTCTTATTTCATGAATCAACTTCATAATATTAGATTCATCTCTCATAAATAACCTCCTCTGGAGTCAAAATTTCTATTTCTTTATAACCCTTGAGAATACATAAAGCATTAACAATTCTTTTTGTTGAAAATTTAACAATATGCTTCATATTCCAACTTACAATTCCATCCAATTCGTAAAAAACGGTATAAGCAATATGTCTACCGTCATCAATATACTTTTCTGGTATTGCTTCCATATTTACCAATTCTTTTGCTATATTTTCTATTTCTTCATTATAACTTAAAACTTCTGGCTTAATCTTGTTTACAACATCTAACATTTTTCCCCTCAAATTTTTCTCTGTAATTCTTTGTATTTCTATCAATACTAACTCTGAAATATTTATTATAAATTTTTTTGAGTTGACTTTTCTAAAAAATTCTTCGGTAACTTTCTTCTTTTCAAGTAACTCTTTTTCAAAAAGAAATCCAAAAACTGAGGTATCAATATATAATTCTAATTTCCTCATTAATATATTCTATTATCAAAAATTACCACCTTACTTGCCAACTACCTAAAACAGGAAGATATACCCTACGACCCCTTTTCTTAAATATCCTCCCATTCTTTTTCATCAATTTCAGCATTTTGTAGAATCCTTTTCAACAAACTTATATGAATATCTTTTGTCTTATGAGGATTAGGAATATGAATTTTTCGGCTTCCTTTTTTCATAAATAAATGTTTTCCACCGGAATATGGCCCTTTAAATCCAAGTTTTCTAAATTTTCTAACCACTTCATCCAATTTTACAATTTTCTTCATGTAGTAACTGTTTCTTTTATTTTTATTTCTACTCCTCCAATTTTTGGTAGTTGCTCCCCATCTTTTACAGTAAGAAGTATCCATTCTTCCAGAACTTCTTGAAGTTCATTCCTGGTTTCTTCTACTGTTTTCCCATTTGCCCAAACGCCTTGGAACCCTGGTATTTCAGCAAACCATGTGCCATCTTCCAATTTCTCATACCTTGCTTTCTCTAATGCCTTTTTTATATATTCTGTAATCATAACACTCCTTTTCTATAAATTCACTTTTAATTTAATTGCTCAACTAACTACTTTTACCACCTTACTTGCCAACTACCTAAAACAGGAAGATATACCCTACGACCACCTTTGAATTTTGATGGAAGATAAGTACTATTTAGTAATTGAGAAGACCAGTAGATTTTAGAATTATTGTTTATATCTACTGTCCCATTACACCATAAAGCACCTTTAATCTGGGTATTATCATTATATATATTAATTTTTGTATTTGTAGTATCGGTCCCATAGCAATAAATAACAGAAGGTTTAATATTTAAAGGACAAGTTGTAGCACTCCCAATTGTTATTGTTCCTGTTTTAAGAGGTCCAGTTCCTAAAGCGTATACGGCTACCAATGCTTTTCCTTCACAATTCACATTACTTAAGTCCACATTATTTGAAGTAGCAATATTAAAAGTAGCATTCCCATTTGGAGAATAAACCATAAAACAAGTCCCACTGCCTGGTACAGGTCCATTAATTTTTAAATTAGGAGCAGTGGATGGGAAATTTAAAGTAAAAGTTGTATCTCCACTATCATGATTTTTAACAAGAATACCTGAATCAATTTCTATAGTATCAGAAGTATTATCAATAGCAAAAGTACTGGCAAGAATGATGAGTGAACCCTGTTCTATCTTAATAGGGTCTGGGACATAAATACTGTTAAAAGTTATAGTTCCTGTCGAACTTTTGTATAGAATTAGGTTACCTCTTATATTTATAGTATTTCCATTGCCCCCAAGATAGAAATTTTTTGTATCTGCTACTATTAAACATCCATTACCTGAAACTACAAGGTCAGTATCACTGGAAGTTGTATCTCCTAAAATAGTAATATCTCAATCTGCACCTATTTGTTTTGTAATTGTTACTCCATTATTAGATGAAGAACTAAATCTTACATTTCCATTAGAAGGAGCTCCATCTTTTCTTGCATGAACATAATAGGAATACGCCAGATTAGTATCAGTAAATGTATGCAAATCAAGTGTTGTATCGTATTGAATACCAGACGCTGGATCACTGGGATAATAAAAATAAGTATCAGTATTTGTACCATCAAAAGGACTTAAATAAGCGGTCCCTCTATGTAAATAATAAGTATATTCATCTGAAGGAGGAGGATTTAATTTGGAAGGAATATTAGAAAGGGAACTTTCAGGTATGGCAAACTCGTTGAAATATGATAAATCTGTTGTTTGAGTGACAGTACAAGTTTCCGACTGAGTCAGGGAAGTTATGGAAGATGTAAAAACATTGCCTCCAATTTTCAAACTTGTTGCGCCTGTTCCATCTACACTCCTCGCATAAATTACATGTTTATTAAGTGCTTCAGGAATTCCCCATGTAGCAGTATCGGTATGCCCAGATTCATCATAATCCCTAAGATATCTTCCACCTTCATTATGGTTTGTATTTCCTC
>Ga0123519_10008526_pt1 | contig 15612 bp, 11 predicted proteins | sample YelNatPaOPRAMG02_FD_87396 | JGI IMG/M metagenome (GOLD analysis project Ga0123519, IMG submission 87396) | Hot spring microbial communities from Yellowstone National Park - Yellowstone National Park OP-RAMG-02 (version 2) | ecosystem: Environmental > Aquatic > Thermal springs > Hot (42-90C) ...
ATTTTCCTTCCATTAGGGGAAGGGCGGCATAAGGGCCTATATCTCCCAATCCAAGCACGGCAGTTCCATCAGTGATTACCGCGACACTGTTTTGTTTAATCGTATACTTATATATATTAGATCGATTTTTTGATATTTGTCTGCACGCCTCGGCAACGCCCGGAGTATAGACAAGACTCAAATCATTTTTATCGCGGATTTTTGCGCGAAGCTTGATTTCGATTTTTCCGCCCAGTTTTTCGTGAAGGGAGATAGACTTTTTATAAATATCAGACATGACGCAATTATATCATCGCCGCGGCGCGCCACTGACACAACCGTCCCCAAAATTGCTGGACAATACATTTCAAATATGATATAATTTTTTAATACAAAAATAAAAACAAAAATGGCAGAAAAAACATTTGCTGATCTTACAGCTAGATTAAAAATCCTTATTAACGAGGAATTTCAAAAACAAAAGCTGGATGCGGCAAGTCTGATGGCAATTCTATTCGCGCTCGGTCAAGCTCAAAATTCTGAAGAATTAATCAATATAGCAGGAGCTTTTTCAGAGAGATTTCCTGTGATAGAAGCGTTTTTAGATGAATTCAAATCACATGAAAAGAAAACGCTTGAAAAAGATATTTCAGAAATAATTAAAAAAGTCGTAGCGCATAATCCCGCAAAAGCCGCGGAAATTGCCAAAGAAACAATGATGCCGGAGATGACTCTCGAAAAATTAACAGAAAAATATCCTGAAATAAAAAATTATTTATAAAAATATGGAAATAACGCAACCATCAATATCAACCGAGGATATATTGGAATCGGAAGGCAAAGAACAGATTAAGGCAGCAGTTGACGCTTTGCTGAATCAGCCGGAGATTAGACAAAAGATACAGAATTTATTAACATCGCCCGGTAATTTAATAGATGTTTTCGAAGGTCTTGAAGATGCTATTAGACAGCAGGTAGGCCCTGAAGAATTTGAAAGAATTAAAAAAGAAGCAACTCAAATTATTGAGAAGCAGTTAACGCGCTACATCATTACAACTCACACAGGAAAGCCAAAAGAAGAAATTGATAATATGGTTGATGAAAAATTGGGAGCAGAAATGGGGAAAGTAATCGGAAATATTCGGGCAACCGCGATGAAGAAAGATCCAAAATTGGCATTTAAACCATTGGAAGAAATACAGGCAGCTAAAGTTTTGCCTCCAGAACAAGATATGTTGCTTTCATTGATTTTGGTTCTTAAAAAAACAGCGCGCGCGGCCCAAGAAGACGCTTCTGAGCGCTTTGAAAAAGTAGTTGAGCAAGGCGGAAAATATTATTGGAATACGGTTCCGGGCAAATTTGAGGCATGGCAGGAAGGTTATGAAGGCAATGCTTTACTGGGAGAAAAGCCGATAGTAAAACTACAGAGAAAAGAATTGTCAGACGCGGATAAAGCAAAATACGAAGCGTATAAAAATAATAGAGAAACGGAGCGCGGTGAATTTTATAAAATTCTTGATGATATAGCGGCTATTAAAATAGATGCTGCACGCGCCGCATCGGATACAACAGGAGACTATATAAAAGATGAGGCGCATAAATTTTTTAACAATTTGCCGCAGGTCAAACAAAAGATATTTGCGCGTTTTGAACAATTATTGCATCACGGCTCATACGATCCCGAATTATGCATAAAGCGAGTGCTTTCATATCTCAATGCTATATTCGGCACGAGAGGTAAATTTGTAGAAGATAATGAAACGCTTGGACAAGAAGAATCCAAAGAAATATTAGAAAAATTAGATTTAGCAGAAAATATTGCTGCGCAATTATTAAAAACAATGCCATCTCCTCAGCAGGATATGCATGTATTTTTGGAATTGCTCAAGAAAGCAATATCTTCATGCGGAGAAGAGGAAAAATCACTCTATCTTAAATATGTGCATTTAAGAGGAGTGCTTGCGGATAATGACAAAACAGCGGATTCAACAATGCTTTATTGCATAGATTGCATGCTTCAATTAAGAAATAACGGGATGACATCGAATGTAAGCATAGGCAGTGAAGGCTGCCGTCCTTCAAGAGGAACATGGAAAGTTAAAGATCATATAGATGAATTTAACAGAGATATGGCTATTTATAGAGAATTTATGGCATTTATGAGAAATTTATATCCCGAAGATACGCCGGGCGTTTTGAGAGAAAAACTCAAAAAAATGTGCGAAGAATACAGAAAATCAGGTTCAGAAGGAGAAAGGCTTTATAAAGAATTATCCGACAAAAATACCGGCATGAAAAATTTCTCAGACACGATGATAGCGGAATTATACAAAGCGCTTTTACTTTTTGAAAAGACGCCGATAAACATTAAACGCATAAAATTTATTGAAGCGCCGGAAGATAGCGAAGGCTATGGCCGTTGCGTGGATCCAACATGCACGACACCGGATGTTCCTCCGGATATTCCTGATAATGAAATGGAAAATTTTAGAGATGACTATGCAAGACGCAGGCGCGGCCTTAGAGCTTTCTTTATAAGACATACAAAAAATCAGGATCTCATTGACTCGCGGACAGCGTATATCACAGCGTATAGACAAAGAATTACGCATAGGGTTTTCGCAAACGGTGAATTGAACGCAATGGCAATTGACACAGAAGAGGCAAGAAGAAATTTCATGACATCGGTAAGAAGAGCTGTCGTAAGAGAATTATTGCAAGAAAGAAGGCTGCTTTTTGCAAGAGAGATTGAGGTGCATAGAGTTTCGCAATGGCAAAGACTAAAGACATGGTTTAGACGTCATCCGTATTGGCGCCTTGGAGTTGGAGCGGCTGCAACAACAGGATTTTTAATCGCAAGCGTAGCAGGCGCGCCGGTAGCCACTGTTCCTTTTGCGCTTGCAAGAATGGCAATGTGGCAGATTGGTTGGGAAGGCGGTTGGGAAGCAATGCAAAATACATTAGGGAAAACAAGAACAGAACGGCCGTGGCGCGGAATATTAAGACGTTTTGGAATTACTCGTCCAAGCATAATGGGAGCAGATGAGGCAAGAGAAAGATTGGCCGCTCATACAACATTGGCCATCGGCACAAGATCAAGAAATGAAATGAGGGAAACAATCGGTAATCTAAGCGATTTTTACAATGGTCAAACTGGAGCCGAGCTGTGGGCTAGGTATACAAGACATTTAAACACAACAATAGATAGGGCGCTTAGAAATTTGCCTGATACAGCTACAAGACAAGAAATTATAAATGAAGCGATTAATACGGCGATTAGAGAAGAAACGGTATTTATGAAAGATGTTGAAAGCCGTGAACGCCATATGAGAATGACGGACGCCCTGAAAAAAATTACTGGATTTGCGACAGGATTTATGCTGTTCGGTGGAAGTTTATTTGCTGGTAAGCCTGAACAGCCAGCTCATCCTCCTCAGCTGCCAAAAAAACCGATTGAAGACAACACGGTATACACCCCTGAACCGCCTCCTCCACCAGAGCCACCAGAACCTCCATATCCCACAATAAGTAATACGGATGCGGAAGCCGCTGGCGTATCGCATGCCGCGGGGCCATCTATTCCAGATGGCAGTAACGCTGCGTCGCAGGGAGTAGTTGATACTGGCGCAGGCGTTGCTAGCGGAAATATTCCAGATCACCTCACATTTCGAATGGTTGACAGTATTCCGGGAGATCCAGATCCGGGCGTTTTGCAAGCTTTGCCGTATAAACTCGGTCTAACACCAGATGAAGCGCATCAATTGCATTCATATCTTGCACATGGCCAAATGGATAAAATAGAGCAGGCCAACGGGTTTCTTGCGCGTCCGGGAATCATTGATGCATATGGACATACTAGAAGCGGTATTGATTTTATAAAACCCGCAGAAGAATTAACAATTCCAGACGGCAAATCATTTATTGAAGCTGTGCAAAATATCACAAAAGGAAGGCTTTCTGCGGATGAAATAATGAAACGTTTGTCATCTTAAATATATAAAATGGTATAATATAACCAAATAAAATTATGATTAATAAAAAACAACAAAAAACACAGCAAAAAACACAGCAAGACATAAAGCGCTATGATGAATTATTTTTTGAACTGGGTCTCGCAGATTTGCCGGCTGATGAAAAAGCGCGCCGCGCGTCAGAAATTGAAGAAAATATTGAAACAAGAGTTATATCAAGAATATTAAGCGCGATGTCCGAGGAAGATAAAAAGCTATTTGACGCATGCAAAACAGACGCAGATATTGAAGAATTTTTTAAGAAAAAAAACATAGACCCGGCCGCGATAGCAATGGAAGAAGCATTGAATTTCCGCGAAGAATTGATAAGGGACGCGGCCTATATTGAAGGAAGATTATCGGCTTTAAAATCTAATAAAAGTTAAAATTTCGTTGTTTTTCCTCCGCGCGTCGCAAGAATAGTATTTGAAGAGCGCTCCACTTTTATTGTAAGGTTTAATTTTTTGCTGTAATAATAATCAACAGGACCTGTGCCAACCCCAATCGTATCAGTTTCAATTATTATTGCGTCGCCGATTTCTTTGATGATTTCTTTGGATTTGCCTTCAATGTTTACGGCGGAATTGATTTTATTCATCAGAGAGTCAATCTGCGCCTGCTGGTCCGGAGTAAGCGGATTCGCGAGATATTTAACATTCGCGGCTACCATTTTAACAATTTTATCAAACTGATTTTTAAGAGCGCCGTTGCCGATTTCCGCATAAACAATCAGAGCTTTTTTGGCATCTTTGACAAAAATATACCAATTATAAATATTCTTTGAAGGCACATTTATATAAAGCGCGCTTTGTCCATTAATGCTGGTTTCTTCAAATTTGATTTCTGTTTCCGGAAACACCTGGTTCGCAAAAATCTTTATTTTTTCAAAATAAACATCGGGTTTTAATTCATCTTCCGTCAGCGGAGCAGATCTTATCACAATCTTCGCGGCAAGAGGCGAAACATATTCATAGTCAGTTTGCTTATTTACAATGTCTTTCTGCCATAAAACAACACGCGTCTGTTCAGGTATGATTTGCCAATCCCATGGAACCCTTGCGGAAAAATTCAGCATAGGACTTTCATACAATTGCCATTCGCTTGATAAATCAAAAGGCGCAAGAAGTTTGCTTGAAATGATGGCGACTCTGTATAAAATTTCAGCCGCTTCAGCGCGCGTGATATTTTTATCAGGATGAAGTTTTCCATCAGTGTCCATTAGAATGACATTTTTTTCCCACGAAAACTTGGCGTATGGCAGCGCCCAATGACCGGGCTTTAAATCCGGAAAAGGCGTTTCTTTGATATTTATTCTCGGAACATTTATGGAGTGGCTGAGATAAACCATTTTAAGAGCTTCTGATAAAGCGATATTGCCGGTTGGTTTAAATGTATTATCCGAATAGCCCTTAACAATGCCGAATTTATAGGCTTCATTTATATATGGAGCAAACCATTGATCCTGTTTTACATCCGAAAATTCCGGAGGATTTTCGAACAATATTGTTTTTGGTTTTGTGTTTTTAACTGCCGCGTGCGCCATTATTAATTTTAGAAATTCGGCTCGCGTAATCAAAGCATCTGGTTTGAATGTCATATCAGGATATCCTTTGATAACGCCCAGATCTTTTAAATATGAAAGCGCCATAAAATATTTTGTGTCATTCGGCACATCAGAAAAGAGAGTATTTATGGCAAACACGGGAGGAAATATTGCGCAACTTGCAAAAATCGCGTATAAAAGCCAAAAAACAGTGATGAATTTTGATATTTTTTTAATCATGATTTATTTTGTATATTCAGATGTTGGTATCGGTATAATCACGCAAATTTGCCGCGCCGCAATCCATTTCATTATCCATAAAGAAGTTCGCCGGGAGAATAAGTATCCAGATTTTCCTTGCCGATTAATCTTATTACTTCTTTAACAACATCTTTCATTGGGACTGTTTTTTGCGTACCAACTTTCATGTCCCTGATAATCACAACTTCTTCGCGAACTTCCGTTAAACCGACAATGATAGTGTACGGCGCGCCGAATTTATCAGCAAGCCTTAATTGAGTTTTTATTGAATCTTTTCCGAGAGCCCCCATTGTTTTTACGCCCGCCTCGCGCAGATTCGCGATAATGCTCAGGCATTTTTTCTTTGCTTCTTTGCCTAATTGCGCCACAAAAATATGTATCACATCTTTATGAGGCACGCGTATTTTCTCACGCTTCATATTTGCGATGATTCTTTCAATTCCGGCGGCATACCCAACAGAGGGAGTTTTTGGGCCGCCGAGCAATTCAATTAGCCCGTCGTATCTGCCGCCTCCTCCTATAGCATTCTGCGCTCCATCGGTTTTGTCCCAAAATTCAAAAACTGTTTTTGTGTAATAATCCAAACCGCGAACAAGGCTTGGATTCTCTACAAACTTGATTTCGAGTTCAGTTAAATATTCTTTTAAATCTTCATGAAATTCTTTTGATTCAGCGTCAAGATAATCAGTGATTTTCGGCGCAAGATTGGCTAAAATTCTGCATGATTCCTCTTTGCAGTCGAGCAGACGCAGAGGATTTGTTTTTAAACGGATTTTACATTGTTCGCAAAGCGAACGTTCTTTATCAAAATAGAAATCGGTTAAAACGCGGATATATTCCTTTCGCGATTCCGGCGTTCCTATGCTGTTTAATTGGATGCTGAATAAATTTGCTATGCCTAAATCTTTATTGATTAAATTCGCTAGATAAATGATCTGCGCGTCAAGAGCGGGATCAGATTCTCCGATTATTTCAAAGCCAAATTGCCAAAATTGCCTGTATCTGCCTTTTTGCGGCCGGTCATAACGAAAATGCGGTTCTATATAATAAAGTTGTACAGGCTGAGGCAGATTCATCATCCCATTTTGGATATAAGCACGACAGACGCCGGCTGTACCCTCAGGTTTTAAAGTCAAACTGCGGCCTTTTCTGTCCTGAAAAATATACATTTCTTTTTGCACGATGTCGGTGTCGGATCCGATTCCACGCTGAAATAATTCCGTAAATTCAAAAATCGGCGTTGTTATGCGTCTAAAACCGGCCTGTCTTAATCTATGGCGCACAACCTTTTTGATAAAAGTATGGTATTCATGATCATCTGGCAAAATATCATGCACGCCTTTCGGGGTTTGGAGCACGCCGTCAACGCTAATTTCTTCTTGATCCTCTGTCATAAGTATTATTAATTATAAGTTATTTTGTTTAATAGGACAATACAATTTATAATTACCATTCAGCAAAAATCAGGAGAATACGGACGTTAATCTTCAAAATTCCGCTTTCGCTTCGATATAATCCGCTCTAAATTTTTTTGGAGATAATTTATATTTAAAATATCCGGCCGAAGCAATCATAGCCGCGTTATCAGTGCAATATTCAATTTTTTTGGGATATCGGAAAACAACATCTGTTTCAAGCATTTTTACGATTCGCTCGCGCAAGGCGATATTCGCGGAAACGCCGCCAGCCAAATGCGCTTCCTTTACATTGTATTTTTTAACCGCCGTCGTAAATTTAACAGCAAGCGCGTCAATCACAGCTTCCTGAAAACTTGCCGCTGTATCGCAAACAAATTTTCGCGTCAATTTTCGCCCTGCTCGTTTTTCTTTTTCTATAAAATAAAGAACAGCGGTTTTTATGCCAGAAAAGCTGAAATCAAAAGTTCCGTCATTCATAATCGCGCGCGGAAATTTGAATCTATTTTTATCTCCATGCATAGCCGCCCGCATCACAGATGGTCCGCCGGGATAAGGAAGCCCAAGAAGTCTCGCTACCTTATCAAATGCCTCGCCGGCCGCGTCATCGCGAGTTTCTCCGATTAGCTTAAAATCCATATGTCCGCGCATCAAATAAATTTCATTATGCCCGCCTGAAACAGTCAAAACAAGAATCGGAAATTGCGGCGAGGAATTATTCCAAGTTTCATGTTTGATTTCATCTTCCGTGCCTAGCCAATTCGAATAAATATGCCCTTCAATATGATTCACTGGCACAATCGGCTTATTCAAAAAAAGAGCTAGTGTATTCGCCGTCACAGTCCCAACCAAAAGCGAACTTAAAAGTCCCGGCCCAGCTGTTGCGGCAATCGCATCAATTTCATTTAAGCTGATTTTCGCGTCTTTAAGCGCTTTTTTAAGAACCGGAATAATTTTCACAACATGTTCTCTTGCCGCCACTTCCGGTACAACTCCGCCAGTTTTTGCATGTAGCGGAATCTGTGAAAAAATCACATTGCTCAAAACATGCGTGCCGTTTTCAACCACGGCGCATGAAGTTTCATCGCAGGAAGTTTCAATGCCGAGGATTTTCATGCGGATATTTTAGCATAAAAGTTATTAAAATACCGCTTTATTCATGCTAAAATAAAAATTGCACTCTTTTCAAAATGCGTCTCACAGCTCAAAAAATAGTTCAGCTTCTGCGCGATAAAGGATTCGAAGCCTACTGGGCAGGCGGATGCGTGCGCGATATGCTGCTCGGTATTCATCCAAAAGATTTTGATATTGCTACATCAGCAATGCCAGACCAAATCCAGAAACTTATTCCAAAAACAATCGAAGTTGGAAAGAAATTCGGCGTGATTATCGCAATTGTAAACGGTCATCATTTTGAGATCGCGACATTTCGTTCGGACTCCAGCTATTCAGATGGACGCCGTCCAGATGCCGTTATTTTTACTTCCGCAAAAGAAGACGCGCTTCGCCGCGATTTCACAATCAATGCGCTTTTTTATGATCCAATAGATGATAAGGTGATTGATTATGTTGACGGTCAAAAAGATATTAAAGAAAAAATAATCCGTTTTATCGGCGATCCACATACTCGTATTCTTGAAGATTATCTCCGCATTCTACGCGCAGTGCGATTTAAAAATGTTTTAAATTTTCGATACCATCCGGACACATATAACGCCATAAAACAACACGCCGCCCTGATAGATAAAATTTCCCGCGAACGCGTCCGCGATGAATTAATAAAAATGATGGACAGCAGAAATCTTCGCCAAGTTTTTGAAGATTTAAGCGAAACTGGATTGCTGAAATATATCATTCCGGAGCTCGAAGAAACAAAAGGAGTTGCACAGCCGATTCAATATCATCAGGAGGGTGATGTATGGGAGCATACAATGCGCGCAATTTCAAGTCTGAGGGAAACGGCTTCAGTTAATGTCAAATTGGCGACTCTGCTGCATGATATAGGCAAACCGCAGACATTTAAATTAAAAGAACGGATTCGTTTTGATGGTCATTGCCAGATATCTGCAGAAATCGCGCAAAAAATTCTGTCCCGTTTGAGATTTCCGAAAAAAGATATTGATCAAATAACATGGCTTATAAAACATCATATGATGTTTATACCGCTTGTAAAAATGTCAATCGGACGCAGAAGACATTGGTTCCTTCAGGAAAATTTTTTGGATTTGATGGAGTTGTTTCGAGCTGATGCGATGGGATCGGAGCCGCAGGATTTAAGCCTGTATAACAAAGTAATGGAATTATACAGAAGCGATTTGTCTCATTTAGAGGAGCCGCCGAAGCCGCTTTTAGATGGAAAAGAAATCATGAAAATTCTTGGAATTTCTCAAGGCCCAAAAATCGGCGAAATCACAGCTCAATTGCTTGAATATCAATTGGCTAAAAAAATCAAAACAAAAAAACAAGCGCTCAATTGGCTGAATAAATTCAAAAAAACTTCTTCCCCTCCAGAAATTTAAATGCCTGATATTTGCGCGCAATAAATGCGCCAAAGCTTGCCAGCCATACAATAAACACGGCAAGCCATCCAATCAAAGGCACAAATCCGACAATTGTAATTATTGTCAATCCGAGCACGGTTTTTAACCATGTATGCCATTTCCCGCCTATTTTTCTGATGATTAAATCGCCTACAAAAAATCCTGCGAAAACTTTTGTGATATAACCCATAATCAAAAACATCGCGCCGGCAATCAATCCAATCGGCGCGCCGATAATTGTAAACAGCAGAATTACAGATGCGATCGGAACAGCAACCATAGCCAAAAATCCAATTCCAAGATATTTCCAAAAAGATTTTTTAACAAGCGCGGAAGTTTTGTTGAATTCATCATGGATAAAAAGAGATATCAATAGGCCAATCAACGCAAGCGTTAAAAATTTTAGAAATCCGCTGAAAATATCGCCCAATGTTATGCCCAAAAATCCTTTTTCCTGCCATTTTTTTGAAGATTCATTTCTTTTTATATGTCCGCCAACGACATTATCTGGCACATAAACAATAGAAGATGAGGTATAAATAAAATCGCCGTTCACACGCGCGTTATCGGCAATTCTCGCGTAGTTTCTTATTGCGATATTAACATTTCCGCCCACCAATCCCATTAATCTGAATGAAGTTGTATTTCCGTAAACATTGCCGTGAACAACGCCGTTTATTTTTATATCTCCTCCGTAAACAATCAAATCTCCGCCGATAACAGAATTTTCAGCAATATCCACACTGCCTCCAAAAACAAGAAGGTCTTTGTCTATATTTCCTTTTATAAAAATTTGTCCTCCCGCGGCGCGCACGCTCCCTTTGACATTCGCGGCAATATTGATCGTTCCGCCTGCCGCAAGAACGCTTCCCGCAACATCATTTTCTATCTCTATACTGCCGCCTATTGAAACAAAGTCGCCGTTGACAGGGGAGCCAACATCAATAGCTCCGCCGGAAACATAAATATTCTCAGAAACAGCGTCTTTTATATTCACATTATTGCCGGTCATTATGCTCGCGGCAAAACTAGTTGCAGGCATCATAAAAGATAAAATCGCAATCATTAAAATAATTTTTTTCATGGTGAGAAGGTTAAGATACAAAAAAATTATAACATGATAAAATTTATCACCGAAATCATTTTTGCTCAAATAAGGCAATGCTTTCTATATGATAAGTATGCGGAAACATATCAATGGGCTGAACCACCGTCAATTCATATCCATTATCAATTAAAATGCGCGCGTCGCGTGCCAGAGCCGCCGGATTGCACGATACATAAACTATTTTTCGCGTGCCTGATTTCTTTCCAAATTGCGCCAGCTTGATGCTAAATTTTTCTCCTATCCCAGCGCGCGGAGGATCAACAACAATAATATTCGGCAGAGCGCCTAATTTCACGGCTTCTTTGATGGCGTCTCCGCATAAAAATTTTGTATTTTCGAGATTATTCAATTTGGCGTTTTTCTTTGCAATTTCAATCGCGCTTTTGTTTATTTCGATTCCAAAAATCTGTTTGCAAAATTTCGCGAAACAAATCCCAATTGTTCCAGTTCCGCAAAATAAATCAAAAACTGAATCTGATTTTTTCGCATCGGCAAGCCGAAGAATCGTTTCATATAAAATTTGTGCCTGAAAGGTATTCGGTTGAAAAAACGCGCTCGGCGTTATGTCAAATTTAATTTTTTCACCGTTGATATTTAATTCTTCGCGGATAACGGGCGTGCCAAAAAGCAATGTTTCTTCTGTTTTTTTCGGACGACCTTTTCTGGAATCGATTTTTGTCCACCAGATTGAAGTAATTTGATGTCCAAATCTGTTTTTTAGCGCTGTTATAAATTCTTCCCGCCAACTAAATTTTTCCGCGCTGGTTATCAAATTTACCATTATCTCACTCGTCGTTTTTGCTTCGCGCACGATTAAATTGCGCAAAAATCCTTCCTGAGTTTTTGAATTGAAAACAGCCGCACTCTTTTGCCCAAAAAATCCCCTTGTGAATTTTAAAATTTCAACAACTGTCTCGGACACAAGAAAACATTCTGTAATATCAGAAATGTCATAATGCATCCGCGCCTTATGCATGCCCAATCCAATTTTGCCGTTATCCATGCAGCTGAAGCTGAATTCCATTTTATTGCGGTATCCAAACGGTTTTTCGCATCCAATAATCGGTTCTATTTGCGGCTGTAAAATTTTTCCAATCCGCTCCAAGCTTTCGCGAACATGATTTTCTTTGTATTCAAGCTGTTTTTTATAATCCAGATTTTGCCACACACACCCGCCGCAGATGCCAAAATGTTTGCATTTCGGAGCAACGCGAAATCCGGATTCTTTTATAATCCGTACAATTTTTGCTTCGCCGAAATTCTTTTTTACACGGTAAAATTCGGCTTCAATTTCATCTCCCGGAATCGCGTTTTCAACAAAAACAACAAAATTATCATCTCCAGTGCCTTTATTCGCATTCACGCGGCCAATTCCTTTTCCGCCAAAGGCCAAATTTTCGATCTTTAACCGTATTTTGCCGCCCCTCTTAAAATTGCTCATAGCTTTATTTTATGATATAATAATAAAAAAATTATGAAAATACGTTTTTGTGGAGCAACTCGCGAGGTAACGGGATCAAAGCATCTTCTAATGATAAATGATAAGAGGGTTTTGCTGGATTGCGGGCTTTATCAGGGGCGTAGAAAAGAATCATATGCCAAAAATCACGCTTTTCCTTTTGACCCGAGATCGATAGATTCAATAATCCTTTCACACGCGCATATAGATCACTGCGGAAATCTGCCAAGTCTTGTTAAAAGGGGTTTCAGCGGAAAGATTTATGCAACATCAGCAACACGAGACCTCTGCAATTATATGCTTATGGATTCCGCGATGATTCAGGAAAGGGAAACGGAATATCTTAAAAAACATGAGGAAAAATCAAGTGTGCCGATTGAACCTCTTTATACTCCGGAAGATGTTAAAAAAACCCTTGATCACTTTATTGAAGCTGGTTATGAGCAAACATTCGCGGTTGAAGATGGTGTTGCCGCTTGTTTTTACGATGCAGGCCATGTCCTCGGTTCGGCGATTACGCATTTTATCATTTATGACAAAGCCAAAAATCAAAGGTTTAATTTTGCGTATACGGGCGATCTTGGCCGCAAAGGTTTGCCGATTTTAAGAGATCCGCAATATTTTCCGCCAACAGATTATTTGATTATAGAAAGCACATACGGCAATAGAACGCACGATGATGTTAAAAATATTCAGAAACAGCTCGCGAATATTGTAAACAAAGCCGCGGAAAAAGGAGGAAAAATCCTGATTCCCGCTTTCGCGTTTGAACGCACCCAGGAATTGATTTATCATTTTAATATTTTAAGCCAAAATAAAAAAATTCCAGCTATACCGATTTTTATAGACAGCCCGCTTTCGGTGAAGCTTACCGATGTTTTTGAGGCGCATCCAGAATGTTATGACGAAGAAACGCGCGCGTTAATAAAAAATAAAGAAAATCCATTTGGATACGGCGATTTGAAATATATCACAGAAGTTGAGGATTCAAAAAAACTCAATGACTACATCGGTCCTTGCATAATTATTTCAGCTTCAGGAATGGCAGAGCACGGTCGGATACTTCATCATCTTAAAAATAATATAGAAGATCCAAAAACAACGGTTTTGTTTGTCGGATTTCAAGCTTCTTATACATTGGGGCGAAAACTTACCGAAGGCGCGAAAATCGCAAAAATATTCGGCAAAGAATATAAAGTGAACGCTGAAATAACAAAAATTGACGCCTTCTCGGGACACGCCGATAAAAATGATTTAATGGATTTTGTAACGCGTATAAGGGGATTAAAACGCATTTTTATAGTCCACGGAGAAACGGAGCAATCCGAAGCATTTGCCAAAGCTCTTCGCGAAAAAGGGTACGATGCATATATTCCAAACTTTGCGGAAGAAATTGAGATTTAATTTACAGTTTGATTGAATCGCAATATAATATTCCTCGCGCGGGTATAGTATAATGGCTATTATGACTCTCTTCCAAGGAGTAGATACGGGTTCGATTCCCGTTACCCGCTCCAAGATTTGACTTTCGGATTTTTGACCAGCCATTTCGTGGGCGGCGCACAGCGCCGCCCATTGATTTTGCGGCTCGCCGCGCACGGCGCGGCTCGCCAAGCGCAGGTTCGAGCCAAAGATTTCTTTGGCTATGACCTTTTTTGCAAAAAGGTCATTATCCCTTGCGGTTTTCTCAAGAGATGAAGCGACTTTTATCCATTCTGCCATCGGTTCGAGCCAACCATTCTGCTTTTGTTCAAGATTGGTCATTTGTTCCTCCAGCGACTTCTTTTCGGAAAGCAAAACTGCTTTTTGTTCTCGGTAAATATCTCGGTCTATGTCTTGGTCTAAATAACCCTCAAGAAGTCGCTGGAGTTTGATTGAAATGGCGTTTATCTTTTCTTTTGCCTCTTGAACAAAAGCAGAAACGGATTGGGCGGACTCCACTTTATCTCTTTCAAGTCTGGCAGTTAGTTTTTCCGCCCAATCCGGTCGCAAAGAAACTTTTTGAAGCAGTGAGGAAATTTGCTCATCTAACTTTTCTTGGCGAATACAGGGCTCGGGGCATTTGAAATTTTTGCGTTTCTTAGTGCAATGATAATAAATATAGTGATGCTCATTTCCATTTTTCTGATGCTTAACCCTGTATTCGCCGGTGATCATCATGCCGCAGGTGGCGCAACGGAGAAGCCCACAGAAAACTTGCGGCTCAATTTTGGATTTACGCCTCGGCCTTCCTCTCTGCTTCAGAACCTCCTGTACCTTGTCAAAAAGTTTCTTTGCAATGATTGGCTCGTGCTTACCTTCATAAATTTCGCCAGCGTAGCGAAATAGCCCGACATAGAAAGGATTCTTGAGGATAAAAGTCGCTCTTGTGATGTGGATTCTCTTTCCGCTTTTAGAAATGATATTGTTTTGCGCCAAAAAGTCAGCGATGTCCTCTAATCGTTTATCGCCTTGCGCGTAAAGTTCAAAAGCTCGGCGAATAATTGGAGCGCGTTTTTTATCCACTACAACGCTTTTAATTCTTTTGTCGTTGATATATCCAACCGGAGCAAGCGAGGGATATTCTCCGCGCTTCACTTTTTGGCGCAGCCCTCTTTTTGTATTTTCGGAAAGAGAATCTACATAGTATTTGCTTTGCCCAAATACAATGTTCAACATAAATTTTCCTTGCGGGGTATTTTCAAACCACAGCGTTGGAAATTTCAAGCTCGCAAGTTTTCCGGTATCCAAAAGATAAATAATACGCCCGCCGTCCACAGAATTGCGTGCCAATCTGTCCGCGTGCCAAGCCAAAATTCCGTTGGCTTCGCCGCGTTCTATACGGTTTAGCATTTCGTTAAAAATCGGCCTGCCTGGAATTTTGGCGGATTGTTTTTCAATAAAGACATCAACGATATTCAAATTTTCTTGTGTCGCAAAAGCGCGCAATTCTGCGATCTGATCTTCAATAGAGCGCACTTGCTTATCTTCCACATCCGTGGACTTGCGGGCGTATAAAAAGAATTTTTGCGGTGAAGTAATGTTTTCCATAGTTCAAAATTGAAAACTTAAATGGCCGCCCTAGTGTGTTCAATCCAAGTTGCCTCGAATTGGCTAGGACGGCCATTAAAAAAGACAACTTTGGGGATTGAACACATCTACATTATAGCAAAAATTCTTTTTAGGGCAAAGCAAATACAAAACCGCAAGGGATTTCGAACCTGCGCTTGGCGAGCCGCGCCGTGCGCGGCGAGCCGCAAAATCAATGGGCGGCGCTGTGCGCCGCCCACGAAATGGCTGGTCAAAAATCCGAAAGTC
>Ga0123519_10008532_pt1 | contig 15609 bp, 9 predicted proteins | sample YelNatPaOPRAMG02_FD_87396 | JGI IMG/M metagenome (GOLD analysis project Ga0123519, IMG submission 87396) | Hot spring microbial communities from Yellowstone National Park - Yellowstone National Park OP-RAMG-02 (version 2) | ecosystem: Environmental > Aquatic > Thermal springs > Hot (42-90C) ...
ATTGAAAGTGAATTTGAAAATTTAATTCAAGAACTAAACTGGTGAAGTTAATGGAAAAGTCACGATTTGAAATTCCAAAGTGTAAGAATTTTTCTGGTTACAAACCTTGCTTTCCTTATTACAATTGTCTTGAAAGTGGATGTAAAGAAAATAATCCCATTGGTAAGAAAATTTTAATTATCAATTTAGATGCAATGGGTGATGTCATAATGACTACAGCTCAACTGCATGGATTGAAAAGAAAATATCCAGAGTCAACGATTTATTGGATTACACTGAAAAATGCTTTACCGCTTTTATTCAATAATCCATTTATTGATTATCCACTCGAGTGGAATTTTGAAAACATCCTGATCTTACAACAAATGGAATTTGATATTGTCTTAAATGCTGATAAGTCACAACGATCTTGTGCGTTGCATAAATCAATCAACTCAAAAGAAAAGTACGGATTTACACTGAATGAAGACGGTAAAATTGTCCCTGAAAATGCTTTCGCAGATTACAACTACTTACTTGGTCTCGATGATTATTTGAAATTCAGAGTCAATCAAAAAACAGGTCAGGAAATTTTAGCAGAAACATGGAATAATGATTACCGACGCGATAAATACATACTGAATTTAACTCAAGATGAAAAAAATTTTGTTAGTGAATTTCGAAAACAAATTCTTGATAATCCAGATCAGACGATTGTTGGTTTCAACACTGGTTGTTCTAATCTCTATCCAAATAAAAAAATGACAATTGAACAGCATGTTTATCTCATCAATGAACTATCAAAATATTCTGAATATAAATTAGTTCTGCTCGGTGGACCTGAAGACACTGAACGAAATCAGAAAATCAAAGAATTAGTTGGTAACAAAGTAATCTTAACTCCAACAAATGAAGGTTTACGCAGAGGCTTATGTTACATTGACTCTTGTGATGTTGTTATCACTGGTGATTCCTTTGGAATGCACGCATCAATTGGATTGGGTAAGTATGTTATTGTCTGGTTTGGTGTGAGTTGCTGGACAGAAATTGATCTTTATGATTATGGCAGAAAATTCTATCAGGAAGATCTTGAATGTTCACCTTGCTGGAAAAAAGTTTGCCCATACAATCTCGAATGCATTGAGAGAATTGACCTTAACGGAATGATTGAAGAAGTTCACAAGTTTCATCATGAAATAAAAAATGCATCTCGATAAAAATTATTTTCTGAATTTAAAAAAACCACTTGTCCTTGATGGTCCAATGGGGACATTACTTATTGAAAGAGGAATTGATCTTGGTTCAAAGTTATGGTCAGCTCTTGCATTAATTAATGCTCCGGATCAAGTCAAAATAATTCACAAAGAATACATTAAAGCAGGAGCAGATATAATTACAACCAATACTTTTCGAACAAATCCTTATGCAGTAAAATCGAGTAATTCAAATTTTTCTTCGAAAGAACTTGTAAATAAAGCAGTTCAACTCGCAAAAGAGAGTATAACTGAAACTAATCGAAAAGTTCTCATTGCTGGGTCAAATGCTCCAGCTGATGATTGCTATCTGACAAAAAGATTAATTTCAAAAAATGAAATGATAGAAAATCATCATTTGCATATTCAATACTTGATTGAGTCTGGAGTGGATTTTATTCTTAACGAGACTGTTGGCGATAAAGAAGAAATTGAAATTGTTTCTTCCATCTGCAGTGAAAAAAATTTTCCTTTTGCTGTTAGTGTCCTTATAAATTCTGAATTGAAAACATTTTTTGGACAAGATTTACACGAGACAATAGAAATGATCTACAGTTATGAACCAATATTCATTTCATTAAATTGTTCACGCCCAGAATTTATTCTTAAAGCACTGAAAACATTGAAAGATTTTCCACCATTCGGTGTTTATCCAAATTTAGGTTCAATTGAAACATTTCAAAGTGGAAAACTCATTCGAGATTTTTCAAATGAACAGCTCGAGAACTTTGTGAAAATTTTATTTGATAATGGTGTTAGAGTTATTGGAGTTTGTTGTGGAGGAAATCCAGATGATATTAAAATAATCAGAAATTTAGTTGATAGCTTATGAAAGAATATCTCTCACCTGCAAAAATCAACATTGGACTTCACATCATTTCCAAAAGAGAAGATGGATATCATAATATTGAAACTATCTTCTATCCAATCAAACTTTTCGATCGTTTGATTTTCAGTGAATCAAACAAATTTGAAATTGTCTGTTCCGATCTGTCAATTCCAAATGATGAAAGAAATTTAATTTACAAAGCCAAACAAATTTTAAGTGATTATGTTCAGAAAGATTTTAAAATTAAAATTGAACTGAAAAAAGTAATTCCAGCTTTTGCAGGACTTGGCGGTGGAAGTTCAAATGCAGCTATTACATTAATTGCATTGAATGAAATTTTTGATTTGAAATTAACTCAAAAAGAACTTTTTGATTTATCTTCAAAGATTGGCAGTGATGTTCCATTTTTCATACTAGATTCCCCAGCATATGCTGAAGGCAGAGGTGAAATTCTCACACCTTTAACAGAATTTAAGTTGAATTATAAAGTTTTACTGATCGTTCCTCAGATAAAAATTTCAACTGCCTGGGCTTATTCAAATTTCAAATCGTCGACAAAACAGTTTGATCTTTCATTAATTAAAAATTCCAACGACTTTGAAAACTTTAAAAATAAAATCACAAATGATTTTGAAGCGATTGTTTTTCCAGTTTATCCAGAATTGCAGGAGATAAAAAATAAATTAATCGAGCTCGGTGCTTCCTTTGCTTTAATGTCAGGTAGCGGTTCTTCTATTTATGGTTTGTTCGATCGGAATTTTAATCTTGATGAAATATCAACAAACTTTCAAAAGTATAAAGTGTTCATATGTTAAAAAGATTTTTTTTATTAATGTTCATTTCCTTATTCACAATTTTTTCGGGATGCTTCCATCAATCAATATTAAACGAACAAGAAATCATAATTCATCCTCGATCAGTATGGGGAGCCAACGATCCTAAACCTTACAAATCTCAAGTTCCAGTTAGAATTACAATTCATCACGAAGGAACATATTTCCCTCAGGATAGTCTTGCATTTCGACATATTAAAAGCATACAAATCTGGGGAATGAGAGAAAGAAAATGGGCTGATGTTCCCTATCACTACTTTATTGATGGCTTTGGAAACATTATCGAAGGACGAAATATTTTTACAGTTGGAGAAACAAATACATCATACAATCCTGAAGGACATATTTTAATTTCAATTATTGGAGAATATCATAAACGACAAAAATTAAATTCAGAACAATATAATTCACTTATAAAATTGATTGCTCATCTTTGCAATCAGTTTAAAATTAATCCAGATTCAATTCGTGGTCACAGAGATTATTGCAAACCTGGCGAGACAGATTGTCCTGGTGATAACATTTACCAGCTTATCGAGAATAAACAAATCATCAATGATGTAGAAAGAATTTTAGGGAAATAATCTTTTCTAACTTGACTTAATTATTTTAGTACGAAAAAGATTTGGAAGGATTTAAAACAAGAAAGGCTGCCTCTTGAGCAGCCTTTCTGTTAAACAGAGGTTAACACTCAGGGATTGATTTTTTCCTCAATCTCTTTGTCCTCAGAAGGTAATTCTTCTGAGTTTGTCATAGTAAATGTTAATTCGTCTTGACCACTGATATGATCAACCAAGAAGATTGAGGCCCCCTTAACAATTCCCTTAAGCATAACCTCTGCAACAGGATCTTCGAGATATTTTCTCAAAGCTCTGTTCAAAGGTCTTGCTCCAAATACAGGATCGTAACCTTTCTCAACAAGGAAATCTCTTGCAGCGTCTGTCAACACAAGTTTGAAACCTTGATTTTGCAATCTTGTTGTAATGTCTCGCAACTTAATATCAATGATTTTATTAATGTGTTCTTTTGTCAGTTTATGGAATATGATGTAATCATCAATTCTGTTAAGGAACTCAGGATTAAACAATCTTCTCATTGACTCTTCGATTGTTTCTTTCATCTTTTCGTAATCATCTTCCTCAACCTCTTTCTGACCAAATCCCATCTTGCCAATCTTTTTAATATCCTTTGTTCCAATGTTAGATGTCATAATTATGATTGTATTTTTAAAATCAACTCTACGGCCTAAACCATCAGTCAAAATTCCATCATCCAAAACCTGCAACAAAATGTTGAAAACATCTGGATGAGCTTTTTCAATCTCATCTAATAAAATCACAGAATACGGTTTTCTTCTAACTTTCTCTGTTAATTGACCACCTTCTTCATAACCAACATATCCTGGAGGTGCACCAATCAATCGACTGACAGAGAATTTTTCCATATACTCAGACATATCAATTCGAACAAGAGCATCTTCAGAATCAAACAAATACTTTGCTAAAACTTTTGCAAGTTCTGTTTTTCCAACACCAGTTGGACCAAGAAAGATGAAACTTCCAATTGGTCTTTTTGGATCTTTCAATCCAGCACGAGCTCTTCGAATTGCTTTCGAAATTTTTTCTATTGCTTCATCCTGACCTACAACATACTGCTTCAAATAATCTTCCATATGCAGTAATTTTTCAGATTCAGACTGAGCAACTCGTGTAACAGGAATTCCAGTCATCATCGAAACAATTTGAGCAACATCTTCTTCGGTTACTTCGTGAACTATAGTGCTTGATTCAATTTCCCATTGTTCTTTTAATCTCTCAAGCTCAGCCTGTAATCTTTGCTCCATATCTCTGAGTTTTGCTGCCTCTTCATAATTCTGGCTTTTAACGACCTGAATCTTTTTCTGTTTAATTTGAGCAATTTCCTCTTCAAGATCCAGAATTTCTTGAGGCACAACAATGTTGTTCAATCTCACCTTTGCACCAGCTTCATCTAAAACATCAATGGCTTTATCTGGTAAATGTCTATCAGTAATGTAACGATCACTTAAAATTACACACGCTTTAATTGCTTCATCAGTGTAACGAACATTGTGATGCTCTTCGTATCTGTATTTGATATTTTTCAGAATTTCGATTGTCTCATCAACAGTTGTTGGTTCAACTAAGACTTTCTGAAATCTTCGATCAAGTGCACCATCTTTCTCAATGTATTGTCTATATTCATCTAAAGTGGTCGCACCGATGCATTGTAAATCACCTCTTGCAAGAGCAGGCTTAAACATATTCGAAGCATCGAGTGAACCGGAAGCACCACCGGCACCGACAATTGTATGCAGCTCATCAATGAATAAAATCACATCCTTAGCTTTTTCCAATTCGTTCATCAAAGCTTTCATTCGCTCTTCAAATTGTCCACGATATTTCGTTCCAGCAACAAGAGCAGCAAGATCAAGAGTGACTACTCTTTTGTCATATAAAACTCTTGGAACTTTCTTCTGAACAATTCTAAGTGCCAGACCTTCAGCAATTGCTGTTTTACCAACCCCCTGTTCACCAATTAAAACAGGATTGTTCTTCTTTCTTCTGCTTAAGATCTGGATAACTCTTTCAATTTCTCTTTCACGGCCAATGACAGGATCTAATTTATCCTCAGCCGCAAGTTTGGTTAGATCCCGTCCAAAATTATCAAGAACGGGAGTGCGCGTCCTTTCGACTTTCTTTTCTACTCTTCCCATAGGTGGAGTGAATTCATTATATCCTGATTTACCACTAATGATATTATTTAATTCAGCTCTTACGGCTTCGTAATTGACATTAAATTGATGTAAAATCTGGCAGGCAATATTCTCCTCATCTCGAAGCAATGAAAGCAATAGATGCTCTGTTCCAATCACTTCTGACTTATAAATCTTAGCTTCGATTTGAGAAATTCTTAAAACTTTCTCTGCAGATTTTGTAAACGGAATGTTTCCAATTGTAAGCGTACCGCCAGTAGTTTTAACGGTATCTTCAATTGCTTTTTTTAGCTTGATTAAATCGACACCAAGATTTTTCAGAATCTTAATCGCAATACCTTCGCCTTCTTTAATTATTCCAAGAAGCAAATGCTCGGTTCCGATATAATCATGACCGAGTCTGAGAGCTTCTTCTCGACTTATTCTAATTACATCGTGTGCTCTATTTGAGTAATTCGGTTCCATAATTAAACTTTTTCCTTTCTTTTAGAATTATGTTCTTATTCTACCAATTGAAATTTAGTCAATTCGCAATAACTATTCAAGCATTGATTTTCGAATTGACCAAATTTCTGACCTTTTTACTATTAAAATAAATAAGAGTTCAATTTTTCAATGATTTTTCTTAAAAAACTCTCACAATTAAAACAAAATTATCCTAAATAATGTTCGAGTTTCTACACAATTATTGTCGAAAAATCTGGAGTAAAATATAAAATTCCCACCAGAATGAATATTCTTTCAAAATTCTGTCTAAAAAAATGAACTGTAACAGATAGACTTTCCCCAAAAACCGATTGAAAAATCAAAATTTTGAAGGCATAATCTTTGCTCAAATGAATGAAAAATGAGGTTCAAAATGAAAGCTAAAATTTTTCTCCTTATTCTATTAAGTTTTTCATTATCTGGCTGTATTCTTCAAACCGATATTTCAGATTATCGAGATACTACACCACCGAAACCACCAAAAAATATCTACTCGATCACTGGAGATAATTGGGTTGAACTTCATTGGCAAAACAATTACGAACAAGATCTTGAGGGTTATAATGTCTACCGAAGTTATTCATATTATGGACGATATGAATTTATAGGCTTCACTCAGAAAAATTATTTTGTTGACTACACTGCAAGAAATGGAAATACCTATTACTATGCGGTTACCGCTGTTGATTTCTCAGGTAACGAAAGTGAATTATCAACTGATGTTGTCTACGATACTCCACGACCTGAAGGATATAATCAAGTGATTTTTGATTTTAGAAGATTCCCAAATAATGCTGGTTATGATTTTTCAAATTACTCAGTTGTCCCATATGATAATGAAAATTGCGATATGTTTTTCGATAACGATAATGGGAAATACTACATGGTTGTTTATGACGATACAGATATTCAAGATATGGGAATGACAAACGACATTTATGATATTGATAAAGCACCAGTTTCTGGCTGGAGTCCAACTAAAGATGTTAGACTTTATGTTGGTCATACTTATGTTGTCTGGACCTATGATAATCACTATGCAAAATTCCGTGTAAAATATATTAGCAACGAGAGAGTTATTTTTGACTGGGCATATCAGCTCGTTCAAGGAAATCGTGAATTAAAAATTTCTCCAAATTTGAAAACTGGAACAAGAGATATGAATAAGGAAAAAACCTTTGAGAGAATTAACAATCGTAAGTGAAAATCAATGAAAATTTCTAAATGTGCATAAAATTATATAACTTAAAATTGGTATGAGAATAAAAATTTTTTTACTGATTATAGTTTTAGCTTTAATTTTGATAAGTGATCTTTCTGCACAGAGAAGATCGTCAATTACTCGTGGATTTTCTCAAGAAAACACTAAAATAGAGAGAGCTTATCCAGCACCGGAAAATGAATTTGAAAGCATAATCAATGGTCTTGTTAGTGGGAACACCAACAATATTTCAAGATACTTTGCCCCACAGGTTTATGTCAGTTTAAGATCAGGTGAAAGAGGTTACTATTCAAGTAATCAAGCCTATTATTTGCTGGATAATTTTTTCAAGATTTATTCTCCAATTAATTTTCAGACTACAACAAGAATGATGGAAGGTTCAATGCCTTATCTCTCTGGCAGATTGTTCTGTCGATTCAAAGGTTCAATGGAAACATATCAAGTTTATCTTAATCTTAACTGGAATGGCTTTAGATGGGAAATCACTCAACTTTCAATTAATTAAGATTAATGAAAAGTTACTTATCTCGATTGTTCCTGAAAGAAAATAGACTTCATTTAATAATCTTAGTTAGCTTCTTAATTCTAATTTTATCAGCTTTAATTTTCCCCTATTATCAAAATTATGTTGAAAATAACTGGGAAGAATTCATTGATAAGAAAATTGAAAAGTCTGCATATGAAGTTCAGAAGTTCTTTGATGAAGAGCAAAAGGACTTAATCAGTAAAAATAATTCAATCAAAGAAAAAGTATCTCAACTTCTTTTTGAAAACAACTTTTCAATTTATAAGAAACAGGACGAAGCTTTTAAGCTTTTAGTGGCTTATAAAGACAACGAATATTTACACCAAATCGTAGATTCAAATTTTAATTTTTTTGCCTGCTCTGAACACTTCAAAACACTTGATAAAAATTCGCTCAAAGAGAATTTAAATGGTTTTCAACTTATCAAGGAAAACTTTAGAACTTATCTTGTATATGGACAAAAAATCTCTAACTCAAACGAAACTTTCTATCTTTACTCATTAAAAAAACTTGAAGAAGATTATCAAATCAAAAATGAATTCATCAAGCAAAAATCTCTTGAAGATTTTCTTACACAAAAACTTAATCTAAAAATTTCCATCGTTTGGGATACAATTTATTTTTCAATTAAAGCGGAAAAACTCTCAAACAATTCACTTTCATTTAAGCCTGTTAAATTTCTTGATGGTAAAACAGCATTTTACATTTCCATCCAAAAACCTGACAAATTAATTTACCTACAGAAAATCAGCTCGGACTTTGGACAAATACAAAAAATAATTTTCCTGTTTATTCTTTCAATTTTGATCTATTCGCTCTTCAAAGATTTAGGTTCAATTCAATCGAGGTTTATTCAGGCAATTGCTGTTACTGGTCTAATGTGGTTATTCCGAATTGTTCTTTTAATCGTCGAGTTTCCAGCATCAATTCTTGAAGGGAACATTGTAAATCCTTCAATTTATGCATCGAGGTTTTTGTTTGGACTTGTTAAATCTCCACTCGAGCTTTTCATAACTGCATCGACTCTTGCTCTAAATTTTATTGTAATATTGGTTCTTTATAAAATTTATCTTCTCGAAAAAAAAGACTTTGATTTACAAAACAAACTTGAAAACAAGATTTTAGTTATAATTCCTTCAGCAATTCTTATTTTAACCACTCCAGCAGTAATTCGAGGATTTGGTGCATCTTTTAGAAGTTTTGTTTTCGATTCAACAATTAAATTTTTCGAACAGCCATCGCTTATCCCAGATCCAATTCACTTAATTCTTTACTATTCCGTTTTTGCAACTGGTCTTTCACTTGTTCTTTATTTGATTTTCGTTGTTTATCTGATTTATCGCTCACTGAAATTTTTGAAAATAGAAGATGAACTTAAATTCAATTTAATCACTGCTCTTTCATTAATAACGCCCGTATTTGTTTTTTATTTTCTTGATAATAATCCGCAATACAATTTATTTACCATTACTTTACTTTTGATCTGTGTTTTATCCGTGGCTTATCTCTCATTTAAAGAAAAAACTATTTTTACATTTAGAACAATCTTTTTGATATTAATCGTTTCATCGCTTTTTTCTTCAATCTTCCTTTATGAAAAGAATGAAGATCAGAAAAGAGAATTTCAAAAGACAATTGCAAATGAACTGCTGAAACCGAGAGAGCAATTGATAAACTTTGCATTAAATCAAACTCTACAGCAAATTGGAACCGATCAAGATTTAAGTAAACTCTTTTACATTGAGGCAAGTTCAGGATACACAAACTCTGATTTCAATTTTTTAAGTTATCGTTTGTGGATTAATAGCCTTCTCAGTGACGAAGGATTTAATTCATATCTTTTCCTTTTTGATAAATATGGTAAACCTATTGGTTCATTTGGTTTTGGAATGGATGAGCCTGATTATTTGAACGAATATTTTGATCCAAAGCTTGTAAACAATCTGACAATATTTTTAATTAAATCTCACACACCAAATGATTTACTCGGAGTAATTCCAATCAAGTTCAATAATCAGATCAATGGATATTGCGGAATTGTAATTGAATTAAGTCAAGAAAATTTCAGACCAGCTATTTCAAATACACTATTTAAGAACATTAAATACGAAAAAAATCCTTTCAATCTTCTTCCTGATGCTGTGGTTTATGTTTACAGAAACAATCAGCTTGAACTTTTTAAAGGAAATGAACTTCCTGAGATTAGAGAGATTGATGAAAGCTTAATTAACGAAGCACTTACGAAAAATAATTTTGAATTCTGGCTTGATGAACAAATCGATAATCAGAAATACAAAACATATTTTTTGATTTACAATCCAGATCAACCAGTTGAATTTATCGCGGTAAGTGTTCCAAGAATAAGTTTCATTCTTGTGCTTTTCAGTCTCTTTAAGTTTATCCTTGTTCACCTGATCATCTCAATGATTATTCTTGGAATTGGAACATTAATACTTCTTGGAAGAGGCTATAGATTCAAACTGAAATTTAAGACTAAATTATTTTTTGGATTATTCTTTGTCACGCTCATTCCAATTATCATTCTTGCATACTTCACTCGCGAAACAGAGATGCAGAGATGGAAAAACAATCTATCAAATGATTTGAAAAAAGATCTTGACATTTTAAGTCTGCAATTAAAACCAAATCTGAATTTTGATGAATTAAATAAACTAAGTCAACAAATAAATATCGATTTTAATACATATAAAAATTATGGACTGATTTACTCTACACAGAACAAACTCTATCAAATTGGTTTCTTTCCACAAACTATTCCTGCAAAGGTTTACGATGATTTAATAATTGAACATAAAAATTACACATTCGATTTTGAATACATTTCAGATTATCCATATCTCGTCGGTTACAAAAAGATAAACTTTGACAATGAGAATTTCATTCTTTCAATTCCTACAATTTATCAGCACGAAAAAATTCAGAGAGAACTCGGTCAGATTGATACTTTCATTTTCGGTGCTTATTCATTAACAATTCTTTTAATCTTCCTATTTGGAAACTTATTCTTTGAAAGATTGACAAAACCAATTTCAGAATTAACGGAAGCAACAAAGAAAGTTTCGAGTGGTGATCTTTCAATTAAACTTGAACCAAAAGAAACTGGTGAAGTTGGAGATTTAATCGAAGCGTTTAATAAAATGATTTCTGACCTTGAAGAATCACGAAAGAATTTAGCTCGGATTGAGAGAGAACAAGCGTGGAAAGAAATGGCAAAGCAAGTTGCTCACGAGATTAAGAATCCACTCACTCCAATGAAACTCTCATTACAACATCTTCAATTTCTTTATAAAGAAAATCGTAAAGAGTTTGCAAGAATTTTTGGTAAGGTCTCAACGACTCTAATTGAACAAATTGAGACTCTTACAAAAATTACAAATGAATTTTCTCACTTTGCACGAATGCCAGAAAGAAAAATTATAAAATGCAATCTTGAAGAAATTCTCCGAGAAGTAATCGATCTATTCTCAGCTGAAACTAAAATTGAACTGGAAACAATTCCAAACGAAAGTTTCTTTGTCAATGCAGATAAAGAAGAACTAAAACGAGTGTTTATAAATATCATCAAGAATTCTGTTCAGGCAAATTCAACTGAAATTAAAGTTAAACTTTATAAAGATGCTAATTATTGTTTCATCAACATTGAAGATAATGGTGTAGGAATTCCCGAAGAGATTTTAAGTAAAATCTTCGATCCGAATTTTTCGACAAAGACGGAAGGTACTGGACTTGGACTTCCAATTGTGAAAAGAATTTTGAATGACATTAACGGAACAATTGAAATTAAAAGTGAAGTTGGAAAAGGAACTATTGTAATGGTTGCAATTCCACAGATTAAAGATGAAACAAAATGAGCCACTTAACTGATCAACAACTTCAGGCACTTGATCTTGATATTTACACAATCGTTACAGCAAATGCTGGTTCGGGCAAAACTTTCATTCTTACGAAAAGATTCATAGAAACCATTCTCAAAAAAAATGTAAAGTTCAAAGAAATTGTTGCAATTACCTTTACTGAGAAAGCTGCTTCGGAACTTGTCTATAAAATTTCTAAAGAGCTCGATGAAGTTTTAGAGAGAACAAAAGATTTCACTGAATACCAGAAATTAAAGCAATTCCGTGAACATATTTTGTCGGCTAAAATTTCGACAATTCACTCTTTCTGTTTTGATCTGCTGAGAGAATTTCCAATCGAAGCAGAAATAGATCCTTCAACAGAAATTATTGACGATTTACGAAAAAGAGAATTAATCGAGAAAAGCGTTGAAGATACCTTAATCGAGTTCGTTGAGAAAAATGAAGAAGGTGTTCGTGATTTACTTCGAATGTTTGGCAAAGAAAACACAATTGATTTTCTGAAAAAGTTAATTGAAAAAAGATATTTCACAGACAAACTGATTGAAAAAATTTATCTGAGTAATGGAGAATTTGACTTTCAATCTTATCTTCAAAGAATAAGAGGAGAAGCAAAAAATTATTTCAAATCGATTTATGACGATAAACTTAAAGAAGCATTGCAGTTATTGCCTTCAATAAAAAATGAAGTGACAGCTAAGAAGAGGCAAGAAATTTTAGATCAGATCGATGAAATTGAAAATGCGATTTCTTCTTTCTTGAATGATCTTGATTTCTCAAAACTTCAAAATACTCTTGGATTGATTTGTAAAGTTATTCTCAGAAGTGATTACACTGTTCGAAAGAGTAACTTCAAAAATGCAAACGAACATTCATCGGTTTTCCAGTTTCAAAAAATTATTTCTGAGTTTGCAGATTTTACGAACAAAATAAATTTCTCAGACGAGTTTGAAGAGATAAGATTTAAGCATATTAAAGCACTCATAGATATTTATAATTCAGCGAAAGAAAAATTTAAGCTCTATAAGACTCTTGAAGGTGTGCTAGATTTTGAAGACTTGCTCATCTTAGCTGAAAAACTTTTGGACAATCAAAAAGTTCAACAAGAAATTTCAAATCGTTATAAGTTTATTCTTGTTGATGAATTTCAGGATACTGATTCAATTCAATTCAACATCATTAGAAAAATCACAAATAATTTTGATGACGATCATAATGTTTTTGTCGTTGGTGATGAGAAACAAAGCATTTATGGTTTCCGCAATGCTCAACTGACTGTTTTTCAGGATTTCAAAAAGGAAATTTCCAATCGTTATTCTAAAACCAAAGGCGTTGTAACTTTAAGCACAAGTTTTAGATCAACTCCTTCAATTGCTGCATTTGTCAATAGAATTTTTTCAAGTCTTTTATCTCTACAAAAGAAAAATCAGATTAATTATCATCAAGAAGTTGAATACTCAGAATTACAGGTTGGAAGAGAAGAATATTCAAACGAGAACATTCTATTTCTTGTAAGTGAATATTTCAAAGAAGACGATGACAATTCAATTCAAAGTGAGAAAGTTGCTAACTACATTCTTCACTTAGTGAATTCTCAAAAAGAAATTTTCGATCGTAATCTGAAACAAAAACGAAGAATAAATTTTGGTGATATTGCCCTGCTCTTTCGAACAAACAAAGAAATGAAATCTTATGAAAATGTTTTCATTAGAAAAGGAATTCCTTTTGTTGTAAGTGGTGGTCGAGGTTATTATCAATCTGAAGAAATTCGTGACTGGCTGAATTATTTAAATTTTCTTTCCAATCCACGAAACGATGACTCACTCATTGCAATTCTTCGTTCACCATTCTTTGCATTGAGTGATAATTTGATTTTGTATCTGTCACTGAACTTTGAAAATCAATTTTCATATTTTGAACGATTGAAATTTGCCGCCGAAAAAGTTTCGGATGAACATCCATTCAAAGAAATTTATTCAATCTTAAATCATCACATTCAAATTGCATCTCGATATAACATTCCAGAACTCTTGCAAAGAATTTTAGTCGATACAGATTATTATGGAAAGATCGATGGACATCCAAAGAAATTTCAAATCATTGCGAATATTGAAAAACTAATAAACGAAGCACACAATTTTGTTACAAGTGGATTGGAAGATTTACGAACATTTTCTGACTATCTCAAAGAAGCTTTTGAAAAAGAAGAAACTGCCGAAGCAGTCATCAGCGAAATTCGAGGAAGTGTTCAGCTAATGACAATGCATCAGGCAAAAGGACTTGAATTCCCGATCGTTATCCTGCCAAATTTTGAAAAGAATTTGAGCAGACATTCAGATAGATTTGGTGAAATTTCAATTAACGATTACTTCGGTTTCTGTTTCAAAATTTATGATGAAGAGAATAGAGATAATTATCATTCACTCTCATCATTTTTTGGGAATAAAATTAATCAAGGAATTGAGATTAATGAGCAACTCAGATTACTTTATGTCGCATTGACTCGAGCGACTGAAAAACTCGTGATTTCATTCACTCACAATTTTAATGCAGAAAAACCTGACACAACTTTTTCTTTCAAAAATGTTTTAATTCAAAATCTCCCACAAGTTGGTTTCAATCAAAACAACTCTCTTTCTCTTCAAACAAAATTAAAATTTCTGAAAACCAAAAAAGATAAACCTACTGAAGTCGAAGAAGATTTTAATCTCGTAATTGAAATAATTAAAGATGAATTTGAAATATCAGAACAAACATTCGAAAAGTCACCGCAAATCACCAAAGAACAAAAAGAGTTGTCAATTCATATCGATCAGATTAAAGACAGAGTTAAGAATGAAATCTTCACAGCAACGCAATTGAATGTATATCAATTCTGTCCTGCAAAATATTTGTTAAAATTTATCATCAACTACATTCCACATAAAATTTATCTCTCTGAAAAAATCGATGAAGATGAAATCACAGGAGCAGATTTTGGACTTGTCTTCCACCAATTAATGGAAAAGATAAGTAAAGCTGATTTAGAAGAAGCAAATAAATTGCTCGATGAAATTTTATCGATTTATCCCGAATCAATTCAAACAAAATTCAAACAAGAAGTTCTGGAAAAATTCAAAAAGCTTCTGAAGGAGAAAACTTTTGTTGAGATCGTTAATCATCAAAATTCTTTAAAAGAATTTGAAATTAAAGTAAAATTCAAAAATCATTTCTTGCTTGGCGTTATTGACAGGATAAATAAAGATGAAGATGAGATCGTAATCATCGATTACAAGACAGATAACTTTGAAAGTTCAGATTATGATAAAAAAGTTACTGAGTATTTGCATCAGATGGAATTTTACGCATTTATCTCTTCGATTTTCTTTAAGACAGAGAAGATTAAGCTGATTTTGTTTTTTATAAATCATCCAGACAAACCTTACATCAAAAAATTTTCTTTAGAAGAGTTGAAACAGATTGAGAAAAATTTTGAAGAACTCATCCAAAAAATTGAAAAACAAAAGTTTGAAATGAACGAAAACAATTGCTCAATTTGTGAATACGCAACAAATTCAAAGTGTGTCCTTGTAAAAAATCATTTATAAGTTTGTTTCAACAGGAATTTTTAGAAAAAATTTCGATTTATCAGAAATTTAATACCTCTCTATTCGCAATGACTTTTCTCTTGTTTGTCATTATGAGCAAAGCAAAATAATCTTTCAATATAAAGCCACAACTTTCAGTTTTACTCGAAAACCGATTTAATCACAACGGGATTGTCTAAAAAGTAATTTTTTATATAGAACTTAAACTGTCTAAGTGTGATTTTGATTAAAATTGTCAGTCTTCGACACGCTCAGACTGACAATTTTTAACTTTTTGGACAGCCC
>Ga0123519_10008544_pt1 | contig 15598 bp, 9 predicted proteins | sample YelNatPaOPRAMG02_FD_87396 | JGI IMG/M metagenome (GOLD analysis project Ga0123519, IMG submission 87396) | Hot spring microbial communities from Yellowstone National Park - Yellowstone National Park OP-RAMG-02 (version 2) | ecosystem: Environmental > Aquatic > Thermal springs > Hot (42-90C) ...
CTTCGAACCCACACGAACCGATTGGCGCAACAGGATTGAGGTATAGGTTTTGCCGCCTTTACCTTTTGAGACGACTTCGGTGATAAACATGACTACAGCATACTTGCGTTATATGCCTTTGCAGGAAAAAATGCAAAATATTGTAAAACAATTACCTGCCTACATTTCAGAGAAGCCCTCAGGCCTATTATCCCCCGTAAAATCAGCCAGTTACGAAAATTTACGCACCAAAAACATCTTGAACTTCCGTTACTAGTCGTCGGTGCCGCAAGCGGATTTCTCTGCGCGACATGTGTAGGATTATACGACTAGCGGACTTTGCTTCTCCAAGCAAGTCGTTCGGGAGAATTTGGATTTGGGCCGTTTCAAACAGCTCCGCTCAATCTTTGTACGCCCGCTTCAGACAAAGGCTGTGGTCCGCACCCGATACCAGATGCGCATCATTATTGAAGGCATTACGCCTTCGCTGCGCGTGTATTACATAACACCTACCTTAAGCACACCACGAAGAGGCTTGGGTATTGCGAACTCAGACAACGACAACAGGGTGTTGGATTTTGCCGTGGAACGCCCGTATAAAACCTGTGGAGCTGCATGTGATTGACTTTTGAACCAACCTCCATGTGCAGGTGGCGAACGATCAAGTAATGACTGTTTGGTCGGCGAGCAAGTATTCGTTCGCTTGGAGCATCTCGCTAACCCCCAAGGCCAACACGCCACCGCACGGCCTTGCGGTCAGGCATGGGTACAGGCCTCCTGGCAGCGTTGTTGATTTTAACGTTCAAGTCCGTATCTTTCTAAACGAACGACTGCGGCCATTACCTGCGAGGAATGTGTAGTGGGTTGTAAAGAGTCAGGGATCTTTACCGGCCGGATTTGCTACGACTTGGGCGGCTGTCAGGGATTAATTGAACACATCAGCTGCACGTATCGTTCCCTAGCTGACCGAAACCTGGCTTAAGACCACCTTGTTTTAGTATCGCCTGCATCACCGGGGCCGCAACCGGGATTCTACCTCTTCGCAGAATCAGCGCAGCAATCGCCTACGCGATTAGCACTGACTAAAAGCTTTTACAACTTTCAATGCCAGATGACGGGCGCTTCCAACTTCAAATAGCCCCCTGAAAAACATGGCATGGTAATTGCGGCCTTTGAAATTCGAGTACGCCGCTCATGGCAAAAGCATGGAAACAATCCTTAAAAAACGCCACTCAATGTCACCCGGGCCCTGACCGGTTCCAGGGGTAGCTTTCGCGTTCCAGAGCTCTGGATCGAACGCGGCTTTTGTTGCGCAAATGGTAGCGTGCCCGTCACCCCAAAGCACATTCAAGGAAAGCGGGTTTCGACCAACACGGTGCGGTATAGTACCGTACTCATAGATCAGGTCCGTCATTGTTACCCTCCTAGCGCTTAGCTGTGATGACCTGAGCGCGACACTGTAGCCTGATTCGGGGCGGTTTGGGTCGACCAGTTGCTCCGACTGCGGATAGTACATGTAGGATGAACGGACGTAGGGTGTACTGCCAGGTAAAACTGAGTAGGCAGGCCACGGCACTGTTGAGGTCACATAATTCTCGTATGCAAACCGCGCATCTGCAATGTTGGGACCGATACTCGGGCAATAGTAGCTCCGCCCGCTCTTAATCAAGCCAGTAGAGTAGAAATACCCGTGGTTTGCGGGCGCTGCGCCCCGCGCTGAAACGCCATTGCCCGGGCCTGGAGGCGGACTGAAAAGCAGATAGCATTGCCACGGTCCAATTCCCGCGTTGGGAGAATATAGCGCTGTGGGGATTTTATCGCTGTTTTCATTACTGTAAAGGTGAAGTGAAAAACCCATCTGTCTGAGGTTATTCAGGCAGGATGTTCGCTTGCTCCGCTCCTTGGCATTTGAGAGTGCTGGGAGGAGCAAGGCCGCAAGAATGGCAATTATCGCAATTACCACCAACAGTTCTATTAATGTAAAACCCTTCCGATTGTTCACGCGCACCTTGTTTGTCATTTTCGTCTTGCACCTATATACAAACTTAAATTACTTCGTGGCCAATCGCCGTCATGTCGGTAAAAACTATGACACATCGTTTGGTAGTTAAGCGCGCCTGTTGCATCTCCTGTTTTTCGAACTCATACAAGCAAGCGGGGATTTTAGATTGGTGTGGCGGGCGAGTTTTGGGTCTGGGTCTGTTATCACATTTTCGTCTTCTGATGGGCTCAGCACGGCGCAGCCAATGCGCTGATCGGCGGTTAGAAAGGCCTTTCTTACGATTTCTGGCCTGGTGACATAAACACCACGACCACAGACCCCGGCCTCGTGAGGTCTGAGTGGCTGAACTGTAATCCCAGGCCAACGCTCGTCTAAAATGGCGTTGCCTTGATTTGATGTGGACCAAGGTGCCGTGCCCAACACTAGCAGGGTGTTGAAAAAGCCATGTATTGAAAAGTTGACCCTCGAAATCATTGGGGTTTTGCCTGATTTTTCGCGCCAAAAAGACTTTTTCAACAGCCTGCTAGCAGTGGTCAAGGCGAAGCACAGGATTTGCATCAAAAATCCGGTGGTGCTGAAAAAGGGATTGGGGCAGGATACATCTGTGGTTTGTCGTATGAATAAACGACTTGCTGCAACGTGTTTTGCTGAAATAGGTAATCGGGTATGCGAGTACCTGTATCTGTCATAGAAGATGACGCATCTCTACGGCAAATTCTCGCGGACTGGATAAACAGTTCTGACAAATTCACTTGCTTGAGCGAGTACCCAACTGCGGAAGATGCCATAACAGGCTTGCCTTGCAAAAGGCCAGCTATCGCGCTTGTTGATATCAACCTGCCCCGGATGAGCGGTGTAGAGTGCGTGCGGCGCCTCAAACCTTTGATGCCAGAAACACAATTTGTAATGTTAACCGTGTATGAAGACCCGGAGCACATCTTCGAGGCGTTGGCTGCAGGGGCTATCGGGTACCTTTTAAAACGAATAACCTGCGGTGAGCTCATCGCTTCGTTGGAACAAGTTGTCTCGGGGGGTGCACCCATGACAAGTTATATTGCCCGCAAGGTGGTCCAATCGTTTCACAGCTTGCCACCGGATTCCCCGAGATCCGACGTACTGTCGCCGCGCGAATGGCAAGTGCTGGAATTACTGGCAAAGGGCTATATGTATAAAGAGATCACGGATATTCTCGGAGTCAGCATGTCCACGGTCAATACGCATATTAGACGGATTTACGACAAGTTGCACGTGCACTCCCGCACGCAGGCCATAGCTAAATTGAAAGCCTTTACCCACCCACAAGATCGAGTGTTATAACGAGTCGTCGCCCGCCAGACTTTTAAAGTGTAACCGTCCGCTGGGGGGTCAACAGGGTCCATGGGCGGAACGGCACAACAGGTGCCAAAGCAGGTTCAATTTGCAGGTTTGTCGCTCGGTTTCCAGCAGCGCGGCATCCCGCAGTTGCGGGATCGGCAACTTGGTTTGTTTCATGCCCGGCAGTCGGTTGAGCACCTCGCGCACGTATTCCCACAGGTCAATGCCGCGCCGACGGCAGCTCACGATCACTGAGTAAATCACCGCACAGCGCCAGCCGGCCTGTGGATGCCCGATGAACAACCAGTTCTTCTTACCCACAGCGCTGGGCCGAATCGCGTTCGCGGTCAGGTTTTTGTCTATCTCCAGGCGCCCGTCTTCCAAATACCGGCTCAACGGCACCCACTCCGCCAGCGTGTAGCGGATCGCCTTGCCCAACGGGCTTTGCGGTAAACAGCCCTCAAGCAGCGCCTCCAGCCGCAGTTTCAACGCCGCTAGAATCGGAGCCGCCTTATGGAACCGTAACTCAAGCCGTTGTTCGGGCGCGAGGCATTCGTCGCGCGCATACCGCTCGATCAAATACAGCTTGCGTATCTCCGTCACAACCTCTACCGCAGGCCCGGCCCGTTCATCAAGCGCAACCACAAACTTGCGCCGCGCATGACTTCAACAGCCCATAGGCTTCAAGCCGGGCTTCTCCTGCGCCGGCGCACCATACACACCATACCCATCCCGCTGCAAATAGCCTTCAAAACCACCAATCAGCCCTGCCGCATGCTCCTTGCCTCGACCAGCATGAAACTCGAATATCACATCGCCACCAGGTCGCCCGGCCACCCACAGCCATCCAGTCGCACACTGGCCCGGCACTTCCGGCTCCAGCAGCCGCACTGGCGTCTCGTCCACCTGCAAATAATCCCCAGCCAGCAACTCGCGTTTCATCTGCCGCACGATCGGCTGCAGCCACTCAGCGCCCTTTTCCACCCAGTCGCACAACGTCTGCCGCCCAAACTCAACTCCAAGCCGCGCCAACTGTAGCTGTAGCCGATACAGCGGCAAGTGATCGTCATACTTGCTCAACAGCACATGCGCCACAAGACCTTGCTCCGGCCTGCCCCTGCTCAATCACCTGCGCCGGCAAAGGCGCTATACTCACTCCGCTCTGCCCGCACCAGCAGGCCAGCTTGGGCCGGATCGGCTCGTGCCGGATGATCCGCGCAGGCACATATTCAAACCGCTCACTCCTCTTGCACCCAATCTTGCACTTGGGCTGGCCGCACCGCAGACAGACCTTCTCTTCGGGCTCGATCCGCTCGACCACCGTCTCCAACACCCGCGCCGCAGGTTGCCGGGGCACACGAGCTTCGCCCGAGTTCTCATCCGCTTGCACCAGCACTTGTTGCGTGGCCGCAGGTTCAGCAGCAGGCGCAAACAGCGACAACCAAATCTGTTCCTTGGAAAACCGCTCCTCCTTCTGTCGCTCCGAGGAAGGACCGTGAAGCTTTTTCTCCAACTGCCGAACACGCTCCCGCATGGGTGGGACTCAAGTTGACTGCACAGTTAAGCGCTCACTGTCCGCGCCTGATCCAGCGTGGTAACTTCGGCAATGCCAACAGCGGGGTCATAGGTTCACAAGTATAAACCCCACCAGCGGGAAAACGTGGTCAACGGTTCCAGCGGCGCTGTTGCAAAGCACACGACGGTGCGGGATTTTGTACTGCGTGCCGATCATGAGGTGGTATTGTTCAAGGTCCGTTTGCCCTCCGAGAAGCGCGATTAAGTGCAAACCTTCCTTGCAAAATTGCGAGCGGCGGCCAACAACTTGGAGACGTCGAACTGCGCCGGTAGGTTGAACGCTTTCTGACTTGCTTGGGGAGCACAGTGCATTTCGGTTTCGAGGGCAGCATCAGCCCAGCAGGTCAGGTTAAAATAACCCGTGGCGCAGAAAGATTATCCGAACCGGACGCTTGTGGCTAAGAATCCCAGTAACGTAGCCTACCGACCCCGGAAACTCCAAACAAGAGCATCCTCGGGGGATCGTGTGTGAGAAGATCTGTATGCAGAACTACAACGGCTGCTCTTTGATGAATTGCGGTGTCTGTTTCACCTGGCTCGGAGGGACCTGAGCGCGTCGTGCAGGTTATCCGTTTTGGCCAACAGGCAATGCGATCTGAACAACATGAAAGAGCAATTTAAGCAGAACTCAGCTTAGTACGGATCATGCCTGGGCGAGCTCGTGCCCAACTGGACATACATGCGGATGGCAACTCTGGCAAGGAAATTTAAATACGTGAAATAAGCTCTCGGTCCCGGATCGGGGTGCAGATCGAGTTGATAGACATGAAATTACTATACGCGATTATTTTGGCATCTGTATTCATCATATGGAGATGGCTACGGATTGCGTATCCGCTAGCTGACCACGACGGCTCGCTCAAAGATTTCCTTGTGATCCCAGTAGCTGCTCCAAAGGTTGTAATTAGCGGAATATGAGGTTCGCCCGGTAAGCTACCAGTTGCCACTACGCAAGTACAGTGCGGCTATCTCTGGCAAAAAGCAGGGCGAAGAGCGGTTCAATACGAAAAGCGCGGCATCGGCAATATTGGGCTGTGAACTTGTGCGAGTTGTACCAAACCAGAAAAATCCAAGCGGAAAACTCAGAGATTGTGACCATAGTTTATCTCTTTCAGCACGGATTGTTTCAGTGAGGTGTCGGATCAAGAATGGCCAGCCTATTTCAGAAAACCGTGCGCTGTAGCCGGTTAATTCAAACGTTTTTCATGAAGGGGTCTTCCAAGTCAACTGTGTACCGCCCCGCCACACGGGAAAAACCCCATCAACGCCGTGTTGGTGGCACAACCGCCGAATGGGAATTGGGCCTGTCTGTCGTGACCTTAACAACCCATCGTTTGGATTGCTCATATTTTTATGCGACATGACAACTCTGGGCACATATATAGTATGGCGCAAAGTTTGAATCTAAATGGGTAGGTCAAATTTTAGAAAGGCTCCAAACCAATTAAACCATATGAGCGCGAACGTAACATCAGGCGTCAGGCTACAAAGGGGTGAATATTTGGCATCCAGACGCGTAACCCGGAAAAGATATGCTGTGGTAGCCTTTTTTTCAGCGGTTGTCTTTACTGGGGTTGTTTTTGCACAGGGACCCGCTCCCGTTTACCGCTGGAGCTTTAATCAAAACGACGTGTCTCCCGGAACTACAAACATTATTCCGGATGTTGGATCGGAGGCGATTCTGGAAATGGTCTTGGCAGACGGAGTCACACGAACAAATCTTTTTAGCGTGAACGGAGGTGGAGTCTCCGGAAATTTACAATGTTACACCAACGACCGCGCGCTAGAACTTAATCTTGGAACAATGGGTGGGTCGGGGCCAATCGCTCGCACGCCGAACGCCGATCACGTGCTCACCAATCTTGGTGTGTTGAAGCAGTTCACCATAACAGCTTGGATAAAGGCTGACGACGTGTTCAGTGGATTTCCGCGCATTCTAATGCTTACCTCGCAGAATGGCGATACCGGGGACACCGGTCCCATGATCACTTTTCTACAATACAATTGGTGGGCAGCGGGGATAATGAACACGCTTCAACTCAAAGTTAACGGAGCCAATCAAACAAGCTCAGGGGGATTAATCGCTCCATCCGGGATGTTGGCAGCGAGTACAAACTGGATATTCCTGGCGGTCACATATGATGCGACAATTGATGGTTTGGTTGACAGTAACGTTAACTTTTACGTTGGTAATCGAACAGACCCGCTGGGGCCACCCGTGGCAAGCATGGCATATAGTGTAACCACAATTTACACTGGCTTGTATGATTGCGCGCAAAATAATCCTGGTCCGGTTATTTTTAATCCGGATGCGGGAGGCATTTATCCTTGGGTTTATATCGCGAACAGAAATAGTGACCGCAACAGGGCTTTCAAAGGGCGGTACGACGACATCCGGATTTACAACACGGTGTTAACCAGGGAACAGCTAGAGGCGGTTCGCCAGGAAGCCTGTCCTTGGGCACCCCAGCCACTACAAATCACTCGTCACCCGGCCGACACAACGGTGGTTGCTGGTCAGGGCGCGGCGTTTACTGTGGAGACTACAGATGCGCCAAACCTCTCTTACCAATGGTATGTAAGTCTGGACGGAGGAGCGACATCCAACGCGATCGCCGGGGCAACCAACAAATTTTACCGCACTCAACCTCTATCGGAGACAGATAGTGGAAAAAAATATGCTGTGCGGGTCAGTTCTACCGATCCTATCGCAGGGACAGTGTTCAGTTCCTTTGCAACTGTGACCGTGCTTGCCACAAATGCACTCACGTGGACACCCGGCATGTTGAAATTTGAATATTTCGGCGGAGCACCAGGCACTAGCGTTGAGCAATTTCTCGGCTCACCCACCGAAAACTATCCATATGCCCCAGATATGAGCTTATACATCCCGACATTTGATTCGCGAGCGGTGTTACCGGACAATGGGTCATATAATAACTACTTCGTAAGGATTACGGGATGGATCATTCCACAAGTTACAACTAATTATGTGTTCTACCTGCGCGCTTCGGACACCGCTCAATTGTGGCTAAGTACGGACGATTCAACCAACAACCTGCAATTGATAGCCACGGATCCTTGGGGTGGAGGGCAAGTGTTTTACGGTCCAGAAACGATAACCCCAGTGGCACCTCCCAATACTACAGTACCAGTATCTATACCCATACTTTTGCAGGCCGGGCAAAAATATGCAGTCCAAGCGTTTTATAAAGCAGCCTTGGCCGGTGGCTTTATTCAGGTTGCATGGCGGGTAAACAACGATCCTTACACGAACGAACTGCCGTCGAAAATTGAGGACATAGCAGATCGGTTATACCCCATAGATTCGGCTTTCCTCGCTTGCATTGGATTATCTAACGGGAGTTTGACAATTACGCAGCATCCCGCGGGTGCCACAGTCCCTGTGAATTCCCGCGTGACCATGCAAGTTGGCGCAGCCATGTCTGGCGCCGGCCCGTTGGTAATACAATGGCAGTGTAACGGAACAAACATCCCTGGTGCAACTGGAACAAGTTACACGACTCCTTATCTGGTCAATCCTGGCCAATACAGGGCGATTGTATCCGCTCCGGGGCTGTGCGTTACAAGTACGGTGGCAAATGTCATGATCACTTCTGATACGGTCAAGCCAACGGTCGTTGCGGCATCGCCGACCGGTGATTCGCTGTATAATGTGTTGGTCCGGTTCTCTGAACCTGTTGATCCTGCTACTGCATTAGATACAAACAACTACTCAATCTCGGGGTTGGGTGTCATTGGCGCTGAATTGGTGGCAACAAAAGATTCAATGGGAAACACTGTTTACGATGCAGTTAAGCTTATTACCACGAGACAAGAACACGACACCCCTTATGTTTTAACTGTCGTGAATGTGAGAGACACTGCCAACAATGTTATAGCGACAGCAAATACGGCCACTTTCCGCTCATACGGGTACATTCCGGGATTCGCTAAGGTCCAATACTTTGAGAACCAAACTCTGAATCCTAACATCTACTGGTGGGACGATGGTTCAATGGGTTTCTTGCTGCAGGAATCGTTAAAGGTGCGCAATGATGACGCCGATACCATAGTTTATCCGAGGCGCTTAGGCTTTTCGCCGCAGGGCGGCACAGTTTGGCGAAGCGCAGTTGGGGGAACATACATGAATTACGTTTTGGGTGGATTAACCCCTGCTTATGCAACCCGGCTTAAAGCGATAATCACACCGACGAACACGGGAAATTATGCTTTCTATATTACCGCTGATGACTCGGCCATCTTGTGGTTGAGCACAGACGATAACCCGATAAACAAATGCATAATTGCATACCAGGCAGCACCAGTTTCCGGGCAGTATGAAGGTGCGTGGACAACCGCGGCTGAAGCCGATCCGAATACATGCTCAGCTACGTTTAACACCAATCTCATAGGAACGGTTATCACCGTGCCTGGCGCCCGGCCATGGCCGTCTGGCAATACCATTACGTTGCAAGCTGGCAAGCGCTACTACTTGCAAGCTGACCATCGCGAGCACAGTGGGTGGAACTCTTATTGTGCCGTCACTTGGGATGCCGGCACGGGTACAACGCCGCCGAACGGGACGCCTGCGTTAAGCGGGCCTGCAATAGGTTGGTATTTCCCACAACCATTGATTACAAGTTATTCGCGAATCGGTAACAACCTAGTGATTGCCTGGACTAACGCCTTTGGTCTTGAACAGCTTGGGGCTGTTCCGTATCCGGGAATCAGGCCTGGGTCAATTGACCCATCGTTCCCCGAACCCAAGTTGCTGACTGCACCCACGGTGCTTGGGCCATGGACGGTTATTTCAAATAACAGTCCGGTTACGATACCGATGAATGAGCCGAGGCAATTTTTCCGCGTGGCACAGTAGGTCTAGCAGCATCGCAACCTTCCTCGAAAGTGACTGTCAAGACGACTTTTAATAAAGAGCGAACATAGTAAAAAATGATGAAAAAAGGAGGATCACATGAAATCACATGATCGAATGATTCGGAGGTTGTTAGGATGTGCGTTGATGGTTGGTGTCGCACAATTGTCTGCGCAAACACTGCTGTATCGGTGGAGCTTCAACTCTGAAACGAGCGGAACAACTGTCACACCTGACGCGTCGGTTGGTGGTGGTGGAGTGCTGACGATGAATTATGGGGGCACTGAAACTGACCTTTACAGCCCTATTGGAGGGGGCGTTTCCGGAGGAGGAATCCCAAATGACCGTTGTCTTGCAAACCATAACAGTATCTATGGGAATGCATCACTAAGTGGAATTGCTGCCACTACACCCGGCAATATGAACATTGGCGTGTTGGACAAGTTTACAATCACCGGTTGGGTGAACGCCGATGGAGGTTTCGACAATATTCCCGATAACACATATTCCAGATTGTTTTTGCTCGGGGCTGGTACACCCATAGATACCGGATCTCCCAATAGTGCCACGCTCACCTTTTATAAGAACCTTTTTGCATGGCACGGCCAAGGCACAAACGCAATTCAGTTGCGGCTTGGAGGCCCTGCAGGCAGCATAGGCGGCCCTTATGGAGGAGACGGTGCAATCGCAAACAACTTTTTTACCGGACGCGCAGGATGGGTTTTCATGGCGGTTTCGGTGGATTTGACACTTTCGTCCGATAATGTGGTGTTTTATGTTGGCGATCCTGCCAGTTCGACGACCCTGTTCTCAACGACTTATTATAATAATGGTGGTGCTCCAATTGGGTCTATCAATTTCGGTAGCGCAGCTTATCTGGCCTTGCTTAACCGGAATGACAGGAATAGAGCTTTTGATGGGTGGGGTGACGACTTCCGCCTCTACAGCGGCGTGTTGGGAATCGAAGACCTTGAAATGGTTCGCTTGGAGGCGGTGCCGGAGCCAAAGGCATTGTTGTTGTTGCCGTTATTATTCGTGTTGGTATATCGGGTAAGGCAATCGGTGTATTAGTAGTACGGCCTCCGGCACACAAACGCGAGACGTGAATGGGCGCGGCAAAATAAGGCCGCGCCCAAAAAAGTTGTTGTACAAGTAAAAAGTGGGGAATTTATATCGGCGATGTCGGCCGATTGGTCATGCCCCGAAATGTGCCTTCAGTTGCTTAAGCAATGATTACCCAAGTAGTTACGCAGGTTTGCACATCGGCAATAACGATGTGCAATGGTTGTCAAGCCTGGCGGATAATTTTTCCCGTAGTTTTGGCAGCGCTAACAGTCCCAAATGTATCTTATTGTGAGCCGTCGCGAATTCTTTATCTGTCTGGAACAGGGAATGACGATACAAAGCTGTGGCAATTCCGTGTTTCAGGTGGGAGGAACGCAAGTTTTTGGACGAACATACCGGTGCCTTCTTGTTGGGAAACCGTTGGCTTCGGATCATACGAATACGGGTGGGATAGTACTGATGAGATCGGGGAATACAGGTGTATGTTCAGTGTACCCTCGGAGTGGATGGGTAAACGGGTTTTCATAGTATTCGAGGGCGTGATGACCGATACGGAAGTGTGGGTCAATGGACGCGCGCCGGGTGCACCCGAAGGTTTCAACGGTACGGGAGGGATTCCAAATGATCGCGCTTTTGACAATACATTGTCTAGCCCCGGAGGCATTGGAGGAATCGCACGGGCAAATGGAAACTTGGCCTTGGGCAGTCTGAGCACTTTTACCCTATCCTGCTGGATAAAGAGCGCCTCGACACTAGGTTCCGGCTTCCAGCGCCTAATGCTTATTGGCTCGACTAATTATGACGCAAGAAGCGGCCAATCAGGAGCTTATTTTGGAGTCTACAACAGTGGAACGGTTACTAACGCGCTGCAATTCAAAATAAACGGCGACACCGGTAACGGAGCAATTTCACCGCCCGGGATCGTTTCTGGCACTGATTGGTTATTTGTGGCTGTGGCTTTCGACGCGGGCCTTCCGGCAGGGAACGTGAAGTTTTACGTAGGCACCAAGACGAATCCTCTGGGTGCACCGGTGGCCACCGTGAATTATGGTAATGGTGCTACTGTTAACTTCGGCAGCGCGGCTTTTGCATACTTCCTTAATCGAAACACTCAGGACCGCGCATTTCACGGTTGGGGTGATGATTTCCGTATCTACATGGGCGCATTGGAACAAGCAACTCTGGAAGCAATAAGAATTTCGGCATTGGACCCAACTGTCCCGCACGCAACAAACGGTTTAATATATCACTGGAGCTTTAACACCCCAAACCCCGGAACAACAGTTGCGCCAGACGTTGGGATGGGTGGTGTGCTTGCTTTTTATGATCGAAACAACAACCCTGCCGATCTGCTTTCAATGATTGGGACCGGCGTTTCAGGCGGCTCCGGACAAGTTATTAACAACAGACACCAAGGAGGCTTCTATGAATTTAGATTCGAGGTCACGAGCAACGTGGTTTTTGGGGCTTCGACAAATCTTCTCGAAGTAAAAGTTTACAAAAAGTCTGCAAACGCATCCGTTAATCGTGCAGAGCGGCAAGCTGATTACTGGGTCTTCGGTGGCATCTACAGGCCGGTGTACTTGGAAGCCAAACCATACGCACACATAGAGCGAATTGCCACTGACGCCCGGGCCGATGGCCAAATCAAAGTGCACGTATTTTTGTCGGGCATAGATACGAATTACCTTGTTTCAGCTAATGTGAGGGAAGAGAGTGGGACGCCTCTGGGAAATGAATTTGGTGCACTGGTTGAAAAAGATCAAACAAACGTTCTGCTGGCCGCGACTTTGCCTGCACCGAAGCCGTGGTCTGCGGAATCCCCCAATTTATACATTTTGACAGTGACACTGATGCGAGACGGTTTCCCAGTGCATACGGTTTCAAATTTAATCGGATTCAGGACCATCGCGTTTACAAATGACCTAGGTTTCTTCGTCAACGGCAAAAAGGTGGTTTTGCGAGGTGTCAATCGCCACGAGTTCTGGCCCACAACGGGCCGCACGGTCAACAGAGACATAAGCATACAGGATGTGGAACTTATTAAAGGCATGAATGCAAATGCGGTTCGCCTGAGTCATTATCCTCCCTCAAAGGAATTTCTTGAAGAGTGTGATAGACGAGGTCTCTATGTTCTAGACGAACTGGCCGGTTGGCAGGCGGCTTACGACAATTCAATTGCTCCGGTCCTTATTCGTGAAATGGTCGTCCGGGATGTAAATCACCCTTGTATAATTGCTTGGTGCAATGGCAACGAAGGAGGGCATAATATAACCGTGGACCATGACGGCCCAGGCGCTACAAACGTCTTTGCGATTTACGACCCCCAGAATCGAAGGGTCCTGCGTCCAACGACCGGCAGCGCCACTCCTTTTAATGACGTAGTCACATACCATTATGCTTCTTACAACACCTTTACCAATCTGCTGGGGCAACGCAAAACTGTCTTTATGCCAACGGAAATTCTCCATGCCTTGTTCGACGGAGGAGGAGGAGCCGGTTTGGCAGATCATTGGGACGCGATGCGTACCGCCTCCAACGGTGGCGGCATGTTCATTTGGGCGTTGATTGATGAGGGTTTGGTTAGGGACGATATGGGACGCCAAATTGATGTTGCAGGTGACGCCGCACCGGATGGAGTGGTAGGACCATACAGAGAGAAAGAAGCCAGCTACTTTGCAATTAAAGCAATATGGAGTCCGGTTCAAGTATTTCCACCGGATCCCTCGGTTTTTGACGGCACGCTCTCGGTAGAAAACAGGTTTGACTTCACCGATTTACGGCAATGCATGTTCCGCTGGCAGCTAGGTTGGTTTCCGGATCCAGGTGATCCTACTAATGTTTGTGAGCGGGGCTTGATCGTGGCGTTCGACAGTGGCGTTTTGTCAGGACCGCCGGTGCCACCCGGTTCAAGCGGGTCATTGCATTTGAATTTGCCCGCTGACTGGCGAAGATACGACGCACTTAGGTTGAGCGCTTTTGATCCGTTTGGACGGGAATTGTACACTTGGACTTGGCCTCTACGTAGTCCACACGACATCGCCTCACGAGTTTTGGAACACACAAGCCAAGACGTTTCACAACTGGCTGTCGCTGTTTCTGAAGACGAGATAATTGTCTCAAATAAAACCCATGTATTCCGCTTCGACAAGGCCAGTGGGAAATTGAATGGGTGCATGGTAAACGGACGGCAGGTTTCGCTCACCAATGGCCCGCGTCCTGTTACGAACTCTTGGCCCGTGGAATCAATTGCCCATGGTTATCTGGGCCAAGAGTTTTATCTTGCTGTTAATTATGCGTCCAACGGGGTAAATAAATTCTGCTGGCATGTTAGACCGGACGGTTGGCTCGGATTAAAGTATGAGTTGACTCTTACCGGTGCATACAGTTGGATAGGTGTAACCTTCGACTATCCGGAGACAAACGTTCTGGAATTCTCGTGGCTGGGACAGGGCCCGTTCCGCGTCTGGAAAAACCGTACTCAAGGACAGGACATTTTCGTGCACCGAAAATCGTACAACAACACCAGTACGGGAAAGACTTGGGACTATCCTGAGTTTTGTGGGTATCACGGCCAGTTTTATTGGGGCATGTTGGGCACGACCGAGGCCCCAATTGCTATCCTGTCAACGCAATCAAACTTGTACTTTAGGCTGCTGACCCCACCCATCGCATCCACCACAAGACCGGGAGTAAGCCCGTGTTTCCCGCCAGGGAACCTGTCGTTTTTGCACGCTATAAACCCTATCGGCGACAAGTTCCATCTGGCTTCGGACATTGGTCCGCAAGGTAGCCTCACCATAGCAACTGGTATGTATGAGGGAGAGATATGGTTTTACTTTGGACAACTCCCGACTTCAACTTTGGACCGCGACAGCAACGGGATGTTTGATACTTGGGAACTGGAGCATTTCGGGTTCCTACCCGTTGATCCATTGGCTGACCCGGATGGGGATAAGATGGTTAATCTCTTGGAATTTGCATGTGGAGGCGATCCTTTAAAACCAGATGCCTGGCTCGGACGTATCCACCCGTACGTGGTTGATCATGGAAGTTTCGCCTTCTCATTTAGAAAGCGCCGTGGAATTGCTGCCGACTTGTGTACAATACAAGCCTCCACGAACATGTTTGATTGGATACCTGCCATTCCTAACGCGGAGCGGCCATTGTGGGAAAGTAATGACATTGTAATGTGGGAAGTAACCTTCCCCATCCGCGATTCGTGTGCGTTTTACCGGATCGCATACACCAAATGAATGGTTATGCTTAACCTTTTCCTCTTCGGGGCTGCGATTAATTTGCAGGATGCTCAAAAGACGGGTGTGGCGATACGAAATGTTTGCGAGATGGCCTCCATTTTAACGAAACGATTACGAGTAAGGTATGCTGAGAAAACTGTTCCGCCAGCCTAACCCGGACATTTCACACGTTTTTCCGTAGGGCAGACTCTCAAGTCTGCCGCCTGCTTGGCGCGACGGCCGCCGCGCAGGGAGGCGACACAGCAGGTTTATCCCCTGATGCAGGATGCGTCACAACGGTTTCGCAGTGCCAAGCGCTGCAAGTTTGTGAAATATCCGGGTCGGGCCGATTCTTTACCGCAAAGACGCAAAGGCGCAGAGCGTTGGTAGGGCGCGCAGTCCACTGCGCGCCGGAGCCGGTCACATTGGCGCGCATTTGCGGCTTGAGCTTGGTTTTCCGCGCTCTTACGAGCGCGGCTACGGCGCGCGCCAAAGCCGCCCGAAGGCGCGCGGGCGTCCACGCCCGCAGAAACAACACTGCGCTTAACA
>Ga0123519_10008547_pt1 | contig 15594 bp, 11 predicted proteins | sample YelNatPaOPRAMG02_FD_87396 | JGI IMG/M metagenome (GOLD analysis project Ga0123519, IMG submission 87396) | Hot spring microbial communities from Yellowstone National Park - Yellowstone National Park OP-RAMG-02 (version 2) | ecosystem: Environmental > Aquatic > Thermal springs > Hot (42-90C) ...
ATTGCAATTATGTCCTGATAAGTATTTATATTTATTGTATACACTTTCAGTGGATATCCCCTGCTTCGTTATCTTGAAATCATTCGTTCTCTTTGGCAAAACTGGCAAAGCCAGATTTTGCCTATCAAGTGTTTCATTTTCAAACAACGTTATTGAAATTCCTATGCATTAATACAATTTTTTATACTGTTAAACACTAAATTAGCATTAAAAGAACTTCTAACAAATGGTCCGGATAAAACAAACTTAAATCCCATTTTTTTTGCATCACTTTCAATTTCTTTAAACTCTTCAGGCGAAACAAACTTTTTTACTTCTATATTATTTTTTGATGGCCTCAAATATTGACCTATTGTTACTATATCACACTTCACCCTTCTCAAATGAAAAAGTAACTCTTCAACTTCTTCTTTCGTTTCACCTAACCCTAACATAAATCCAGACTTAGTTAATAAAGTAGGTTTTATTTCTTTGACTATTCTTAAAACTTCCAATGATGTAGTATAATTTGAATGTGGTCTAACCAACTCATAAAGTCTTGACACTGTTTCAATATTATGACCAAAAACATCTGGACTTTCATTAATTACTTCTTTTATTAAATCTATATCACCTTCAAAATCAGGAGTTAAAACTTCTATTTTTAAACCAAGAATTTTTCTTAACTCTCTTATTACTCTTACAAACTCTAAAGCTCCATAATCTTCTAAATCATCACGCGTAACTGAAGTAATTACTACATAAGAAAGTTTAAGTCTCAATACAGCATCTAAAATTCTTCTCGGTTCATCCTCATCAACTTCTAAAGGAACACCATAACTTATATTACAAAATTTACAATTACGAGTACAGATATCTCCCAGTATTAGAAAAGTAGCATTCCCTTGAGAAAAACATTCTACCCTGTTAGGACATTTAGAACTTTCACATACTGTGTTTAACCTATTATTCTTTATTAAATTATATGTTTTATTAAACTTAGAACTATGTGGAAATTTTTTTTTCAACCAGTATGGTAATCTCAAACTATCCATCTTTTATGCATCAGTTAATGCAGAGATCCCTGGAAGTTCTTTACCTTCTATGAATTCCAATGAAGCACCTCCACCTGTTGATATATGTGTAATTTTATCTGATACTCCTGCTTTCTTTATTGCAGATACAGAATCTCCTCCTCCAACAACTGAAACTGCCTTACTTTCTGCTATTACCTTGGCAAGAGAAGTAGTTCCTTTAGCAAATGCATCAACTTCAAATAATCCAAGTGGACCATTCCAGAATATAGTCTTTGCTTTCTTTATTACTTTCCCAAACTCTTCTATGGTTTTAGGTCCTATATCAAGTGCTATATAATTATCAGGAATATCAGTCACTACTTTTATATCAGTGGGTGCATCTTTCTTATCTGCAACAACATGGTCAACTGGTAAAAGCAATGGGATATTCTTCTTTTCAGCATTGTTTAAAATTTCTTTTGCAACTTCAAGTTTATCTTCCTCAACAAGAGACTTACCAACACTAATCCCCTTCGCTTTCATAAAAGTATAAGCCATACCTCCACCAATAATTAAAGTATCTACTCTTGTAAGCAAGTTATTTAACAAATCTATCTTTGAAGAAATCTTTGCTCCTCCAATAATTGCTATAAGTGGCCTTTTTGGATTACTCAATACCATTCCCAAATATTTTATCTCTTTTTCCATTAAAAATCCTGCTGCAGACTGCTTCACATATTTTGTCACCCCTACTGTTGAAGCATGCGCACGATGAGCAGTTCCAAAAGCATCATTCACATAGATATCTGCTAATTCTGCTAAAGACTTTGCAAACTTAGGATCATTTTTCTCTTCTTCCGGATAAAACCTAACATTCTCTAATAGCAAAATATCTCCATCTTTCATAGAAGATATAGCACTTTTTACTTTATCCCCTATACAATCATCTACCTTATTAATCTTTTTACCAATTAATTCTTCTAATTTCTTTGCCACAGGAGACATTCTTAACTTATCAACCACCTTTCCATCCGGTCTACCTAAATGTGAAATTAATATTACTTTCCCTCCCTTATCAGAAATATATTTTATTGTAGGTAATGCTTCTCTTATCCTTGTATCATCTGTCACTTTTAGATTACTATCAAGTGGAACATTAAAATCTACTCTAACAAGTACCCTTTTACCTTTAAATTGCAAATCCCTTATGGATAATTTTCCCATAATTTAACTCCTCCTTTACAATAAAAAACTATCACCTTATGTCTAACTTTCCATAGAAAAGCCAAAATTAACTTCTACTTCTTTGAAACAAACAATGCTAATTCAACTACTCTATTTGAATATCCCCATTCATTGTCATACCATGCTACAACCTTAACCATATTATTATCAATTACCATAGTTGAGAGAGCATCAACTATTGCTGACTTTTCATTTCCACAAAAATCTACAGATACAAGTGGTAAATCACAATATGCAATATATTTACTCATTTTAGGATCTTCTGATGCTTTCTTTAATGCTGAATTTACTTCTTCTACTGTAGCGTTTTTCTCTAAATCTGCAACCAAATCAACCACTGAAACATTCGGAGTAGGAACTCGCATAGCAAATCCTGTAAGTTTTCCTTTTAATTCAGGAATAACCAATCCTACTGCCTTTGCTGCCCCTGTGGTTGTTGGAATCATAGATAGTGCTGCTGCTCTTGCTCTTCTTAAATCCTTATGCTCTAAATCTAATATCCTCTGGTCATTTGTATATGCATGAATTGTTGTCATTAAACCTCTTTTTATACCAAAATTTTGCATTAAAACTTTACAAATTGGTGCTAAACAGTTTGTAGTACAAGAAGCATTTGATATAACAAAATGCTTTTTAGAGTCGTATTTATCTTCATTAACTCCCATAACAATTGTAATATCTTCGTTTTTCGCTGGTGCAGTAATTATAACCCTTTTAGCTCCAGCATTCAAATGTGCTACTGCTTTTTCCTTATCTGTAAATTTTCCCGTAGATTCAATAACTATATCAACTCCCATTGATTTCCATGGGAGATTAGCAGGATCTTTCTCTGACAAAACTTTGATTTCCTTTCCATTAACCACTAAACTATCTCCTTTTGCACTAACTTCACCTGGAAAAATTTTATGAACCGAATCATACTTAAACAAATGTGCCAAAACTTCTGCCTTTGTTATATCATTCACTGCTACAAAATCCAACCCCTTCCACGCTTCTTTATTTAACGCTGCTGCCCGTAGGACAAGCCTACCTATCCTACCAAAACCATTTATTCCTACTTTTACTGCCATACTTACCTCCTTTCACATTTTTTAAAATTTATAATTTATTCCATATAATAATTTTTCATCCTCATATCTAAGTATTAAACTAATATCTTCTTTACTATAATCAATCTTATGAATTTTACCTATTAAAACTCCTATTACTGCTCCAACAAAAACATCTGAGAACCAGTGTGCATCTTTATATACTCTTGAAAGTGCAACCAAAGTGGCAAGTGAATATGTAATATAATGACAATTATAAGCATCCCCAACTACTTCTGCAACTGTCCATGCTACTGCTGTATGCCCTGAAGGAAAAGAATCGCTATTTAAAAACAAAGGCCCTTTAAAACTCCAAGAACCAGTATTAGCAGATGGTCTATCTCTACCTGTTAAATACTTAATACCCATTACTATTATTCCTGTTTCTACTATTGATTCTACTACCTGTCTTGTGACTAATCTTTCTTTTTTACCTCCAATCACATCAAGAACACCACATAATGCTAAATTAAACATACCATCACCTAAAATATCTATAGAACTAATGAAATCAAGTGTTGAATTTTTTGATGAACTAAATTTATCTCGAAAATATGTATCATTCTTTAATAATGAATAAGTAATAACACTTACGGGTAAAATTACTGTAAAATCTTCCAACTTCAAATTAAACGGGAATAGTATTTCTCTACCTAAATGATTACCTACATTTATAAAAAAGTCATATTTCTCACAGTAACCATTTTCAAAGAACAAAACAACAAAAATCACTATTAATATTGCTTTCTTTACTTTATTTACTTTTTTTACTTTCTTTACTTTCTTTAATAAGTCTTTCATAAATACTAATCATCTTTTTTGCCATGTTTTCCGATGACATTTCCAATGCTCTTTCTCTTGCATCTTTTGCCTTTGCCTCATATAAATTTTTATCCTTTAAAAGTTTTATTACTTTCTCAGCAAAGTCGTTTATATCGTTTTTTGTTAAAAATCCACCTCTTTGCTTTTCAAAACCCTCCATAACATCAACAACGCCCATTTCACCAACAGCAACAACTGGTTTATAAAAACTCATTGCTTCAAGTAAAACAAGTCCCTGTGTTTCGGTTAATGAAGCAAAGACAAACAAATCTTCTGCAGCATAAGCATTAACCCAGTCCTGATGATTCAAAAATCCTAAAAACACTATTTTATTATACACCCCTAACTTTTTTGCTAAATCAATTAACTCTGGTTTCGCAACACCTTCTCCAGATATAACCAATCTTGTATTTGGAATTTCTTTCAAAATTAAAGGCAATGCCTCTATAATAAAATTAACATTTTTTTCTCTTCCCAATCTACACATAACTAAAAGCATTTTTTCATCTTTTCCTATATTATACTTTCTCCTAAAATCATCACCATTGAAATTCTTAAATTTATCCAAATCTATTCCTGTTGGCATCACTTCTATAGGTTTTTTCACCCCATATTCTATTAATGCATCCTTCATCTGAGGTGACGGAGAAATAACCAAATCACATTTATTGTATATATACTGACTAAACCACTTTGTCATAGATGAAAGTGGCTTTGCAAGAAATTTAACATTTATATAAGTGTTAATATAAGTGGGATATAAAGTATGATAAGTATTAACAACAGGTATACCTAATTTTCTACCTACTCTTATCCAATACCATCCTACAGGAAAAGGTGACTGACAATGAATAATATCTAAATTTAATTCTTTTATATTCACCTTTGGATAATTAACCCATGGAAGAAGAGAAAGTCTATATTTTGGGGGAAATGGCGCTGGGATTGACCATGTCCTTATTACATCAGGATCATCATCTTTATAGTTTGGATATTTAGGTGCAATTATATACACCTTATGACCTAACTTTCTAAATTCTTTAGCATAAGACATTATAGATGTTACTGCGCCATCAACAGATGGTAAATAATCATCTCCTGGTAATGCTATATTCATATTTACCTCCTGCTTTTTTACCTCTCACTTTAGTAAAAAAGTAAATGAAGTAACTTTATATATTATACTACATTCCCCTAGCTAATGTAAAGACTCTTATTTGAAATGCTCCACTACCTAACAATACCTTACTACATTCATCTGCTGTTGCACCTGTAGTCAAAATATCATCTACAAGTAAAATGCAAGCCCATTTTATTTTGTGGGAATTTATAACTCCAAAGACATCTTTAACATTTAAAAATCTCTCTTCCCTACTTAATTCGTGTTGTGGAGAAGTTTCTTTCACCCTAATTAAAACATCAGTAAATAAAGGTATCTTAAAATATTCTGCTAAATATCTACCTAACAACTCTGCTTGATTATAGTCTCTTTTATTTTGTTTTTTCTTATACATAGGAACAGGAATTATACAATCTATATCATCTACACCTCCATTTTCTTCTATAAAATTTACCATTAATTCACCAAAGTATTTAGCTAACGAACTATATGATTTATATTTTAATAAATGAATCCCTTCTTTTAAAACTCCTTCATAAATACCAACAGACCTATTATCAACGAAAGAGAATCTCTCTCTCGTACAATCCGCACAAAAACTTTCATCATGAGAAAACAACTGTTTTCCGCAATAAACACAGAATGGGGGCTTAATTATCTTTATCTTACTCCAACAGTTACCACATATACATCCTTTTCTGTCTTTACCTAACTTATTACCACAGATTTTACAATCTGCAGGAAAAATAACATCCAATATGTTAGTCACAATACTCTCTATTTTCTTCATTTTACCAATTTTTACTTCCTTTATTTTCTTTCTTTTTTTGCTAAAATATAGCGTTTACTTTCAAATTAATCCCATATGCATAATAATTATTGACCTTAGAAATATTGTCATTAAAATAATTAAACTGCATCCCTAAATCTGCTCTTATATTTCTTGAAAAATTATACTGCGCTGAAATTGCTACTGTATATAGGTCAGAATTAACTTCACTTACTATAGTAGTACCAGTTGTTTTATTCCTTGTCATATTTAAATTAACCTTGCCATTTAATCTTATACCTTGTTCAATCTTTATTGTTGCTCCTCCAAATGGCCAAAAATCAGGGAGTTTAATTGGATCAGTAAAAATAAGGTTCAAATTAAGGTCAATACCAGGTGTATAACTCCTATTATTATATTTAATATTATTTTCTTCTTTGTCTTCAATATTTGTATTAAATAATAATGAACCATTAAAAACATCTGACATACGAAATGGAAATGTAAAATTTCCTGTATGCGTAAATGAATTAGAAGTAATTCTGTCACTTGCATCCATTCTCTTAACATTTTTAAAGTCATACTCTATATTCATACTAGTTGGATTTAAAAGAGAAAGTATTGGTATTGATGGTGAATCAACAACTACTCCACTTCCAATAGAAGCCACATTTGTTTTAGTTAAAAATTGAGATTGTTTGTTTCTCTCATTACTTAAAGTCCCTCTTGGACTAAATGTAATGGAAGACAATTTAAACCTACCATTAGCAGTATCATTAACTATTTGAGAGCTATTAAAGGAAAACCTATCAGATGGAGTTACCCACCATTCATCCCAGAAAGTTAAATTCCTTATTGGGAAATTCTCACCAGCACCATCGTATTTATCGTACAAAGCATTTGCAGAGACTCTGTGAGTTAAATTTAATGTTGGAGAAAAAGGTTCCAAAAAGGCTAACCATTCAGAAAATCGAAATTCTGAACTTATTTCAACAGAGTTATTTGTTCGTAGTTGATTTAAATTATAATCCCTATCAACAGTACCATTATAATTTATTTTCGGAAGCATACCTTTAATCTTTGAATACGATGAAGAAACTCCTGCACTCTTTGAAAATGTCTGTGGAGAAAAATCAGAAAGATACGGTATGGTACCCGCTGGCAAAGAAGGATTATACATATATATATTACCTTTTTTTTCTAAAAATTTCGTAGAATAAAAAGGTGAAAATGAAAGTCCTGGAAAAAATTCATATCCACCTATCCACTTGTAATAATTTCCACGAGAAATAGTATATGTATTTCTATCTAAGTATATAGAATGACTTATCTTATCTTCAGAAAATTCAAATGCCCCTTCTAAATTATTTGTTCCTATAGGAAAACCAAATATATTAGAAGGTAATGAATATGTTGCTCTTGAAGAAACAGAATAAGATTTGGTGTATGTATTATCAACATTTACTGCTTTAGGTAAATATTCTATATTCTCATTTTTATAATTTCCATTCAATGATATATTTAATGGCGAAAGTAATGTAAAATTTAAAGTAGAATTGTAATTATCTGAAAATTTCTCCGGATACGATAAATAGTTAGGATTTAATTTATCTCTTTCATCTGTAAGAACTTCATCTTTTTTATAATTAAATGTAATTGGAATAAAATCAGCAGGTTTTAAAGTAGAAGATAATGCTAGATATCTTAAAGTTTGTTTTATACTTTGATAAGCTTGTGTTACTGATAAAGTAGGATTAACACTTGAATCTTCTAGCATATTAAAGTTACTTCCTATATTTTTGTAGTCTACTGTTGTTGAAAGGAAATCACCAAATTTTATGGAACTATTTAATCTGGATGCAGTACCTTCTTTCATTATAGAATCGGATACTCTTAAATTATTAACCCAAATTTCTCCTCCTTCTCCTGTACTTATTACTCCCATACTTATCTGTTTTACATTGTTTAAATAAAAATTCCCAACTTTCAAAGTTGGGCTGTCTAAAGAAAATGTCACTGTTTGCCATCCTGACGAAACACTGGATAGATTTAAATTGTATTGGTAGTAATTTGAATCATCGCTTCCTAAACGAATAAAAAATGTATCATCTGAAAATGTTGTTTTTTTATATATATCTACTCTTAAATAATTATAATCCAAATAACTCTGTGCTCTTGTAAATACTTTATAAATATAAGCAGGCGTTAATAAAGAAGCAGTGTTATTATAAGTAATACTTAAAGATTTCTCACTATTTTTTTCTTCTTGAGTAGTTGTCTTAAAAAAACCATCAGTTAAAGGTTCATAACTACTATTGAGGTCTTTACTTATTGTTTTAACATCTAAATAATTCACTAATGACTGGTCTTTAAGTTCCCATTTATTACCTGTAAATTGAATGGATTCTATTATTATAGAGCCAGACTGTCCTGAATTATTTTTTAACCATAATCTAACATGCTTAATTAATGTTGCAGATGGAGAGCCAATATAACTAACAGTTGTTGCAAAATCTAAAGGAATTTTTATTAACTTCCATGAACCTATAGTATTTGAAACATAGTTAGGAGGAATATTATTTAAAGTAAATGAATATCTATAGTAATCGTTATTAGTATCTAATCTATTATTATTATCCATATCTTCCCTGTCAAGTCTATTGTTATTTGCACCCACATTTGAAATACTTCCAGCAAATTTAACTGGTATGCCAGTATCTTCATTAGGATTTAATAAATTATCATTATTTTTATCTTCTGTATCCAAATAACCATTTTCATTTATATCTTCGGATATAACACCAATATCTAAATTAAAAATAGTATCTTTTGTCCAATCAGTATTAATCCATATTTCTAAATATTTAAATTTACTATAATCAGAACCAGAGTTGGAAACTGGATATCGAATTCCATCCCATATTCCATTTGTAAAATTGTAATCTATTTTTAATAACTGTTTTTTAGTAACAGAACTCGTATCATGACCATAATCATCATAATTTGATAAAGTTAATTGGTTTGCTCTATTATTAATATTTAAATCGGAATCAACAGGTCGACTTGATGGGAACCAGCTATTATAATCAACTGGTAACCCTGAAATATTATCTGTCCCTTCCATACTATCAATCATTCCTACACCTTTTTCGCCGTTGCTACTTTCATAGATATTTGGATTATAAAAACTCTTTGCAATCTCTCCAGAAAAACTAATTTCAGATGGCAAAAATATACTCTTTCCAAAAACACTCTCAATAATTTCTTTATTAAGATTTATTTTACCATCAATATCTAGTATATTTAAACTGGATGGTGTAGAGCCAACATTAGGAACATCTACAGGAATTTGGCTTCCATTGAAAAGATAAGTAGAACCAATTGATATTGGTGATAAATTAAACTCTGCCCTTGCGCCAAATAAATTACTTTGAAAACCTCCACCAAAAGGCATATATTCATAAGTTACAGTAATCTGTGTCTTATCAGTTATTTTATCTTCATTAAAAAAGAAAATAAAACCAACTTCATAATCTATAGTATAATCAACATCCCTTACTAAAGTTCTTCCATCCATTACAATAACTTCACTATATTTTACTATGTTAAAATCCTGCAATTGATATGTTTTAAATTTGTATTTATATTCTATATGCATTCTATATCTACTTTGAGTAGTAGAAGAAGTATCTGGATAAGCATTTGGACTAATTAAATTATTATTATCATCATAAGCAAATGGCTTTTCAGGATTTGGTGCAGAATTTTTAGTAATTATTAATACACCAGTATCAACATCTATACTGTATGAAAAATTGGTTATTGGTTTTTCATTATTATTAGCATCATAGATTTTAAAAACAAACTCAGGGTCATACTGTGGTAAAAGTATTTTTTTATTACCTAAATTATAATAATTCATTAATTGATTACTATAATAATTTGAATCAGATTGGATAGGTTGAATTACACCTACTGAATTTAAATTATCAAAGTCAAAAACATTCCCAGAATATCCAACTGAACTACTTCCGTTATTATACTTGTAAGCAATAAAAATCACATAATTTGGCTGAATACTTTTATTAAATGTAATTATCCCTGTATTATAATCAATAGTATAATCAATACCTGGATGAAGATAATCTAATGAATACATTTTGCCATCAATAGGATTTCTGGCAGGTTGAGTATACTGTGTAACATCTACTCCTCTATTTGAAGGTGGATAAACAGGTGGTTGATAACCTGGTGGATAATTATTATTATAACCATTCATATCATCTAACCATATTTGTTCACTATTAGGCACAATAGGTAAATTAGAAGATGTTATTCTATAATATTTATATTTAACAAAATTTATATCGTATATATCTGTCTTTACCTGGGTATAACCACCAACGAATGTAACTGTTTTAGTTTTACCTTTTGTTTGTGCTCCGATTGCTTTTAAACTTAAGTTTTTATATCTCATTTCTATTTCTCCACCAAAAATTTTTTTATTGTAGCCCGTAAATTCAGTATTAGGTAAAGTTAAAGTTACATCTCCAAATTCTGCTCTTTGAACAAGTTCATCACCTTCGCCTTTATATATAAGTGAAATATCCCTTTGCTGTTCTTTTGTATCATCATAATCCACATTAACTGTTATTCTCTTCCCAACTGTTCCAGAGAGTCTAACTTGAAGTTCTTGATTTAAAGTAAAACCACTTGTTATCCCAGTAGGAGTACTTCCACCGGTAGAAGTAGTACCAGTAGGTGGATTTGTCTTTACAACATTTCCATAATTTACTGCTACTGATTTTCTACCAGAAATTTCCAATTTTGATTCTAATGGTAATTCTACTCCAATATGACCTATACCCTCTGGCAAAACTTCTTTTACTGTAACATCTACACCTTCCGTCTTAGAAGGACCCTTTTCAAAAGGGGCACTATAAAACATTCTTCTTATATCTTTTATTAAATACAAATCACGATCCTCATAACTTAAGGTAGGGACAAACTCTTCAAATATCACATCCTCACCTAAAAGAACATTCATTGGATTGATATTAAAGTTTTTAGAATAAATCTCAAACTCTGGTTTTAAGGAATCTGAATAATTAACAGAAACAATAATAAAGATAAAGGATAAAACAATATTAAAATCTTTATATCTTATTAATATACTTTTACTATCCAACTATCATTGTCCTCCAGAACAAATAAATTTTATCATAATTTTCCAACACTATCAATAAATATTGAATACTTTAGATAAATTATATATAATGCAATATATGAAAATAATTCATAGATACATAATAAAAGAAATTATTGGCCCTTTATTCTTAGGATTCTTTTTATTTACATTTATCTTCCTAATAGATAAAATGACTGACCTTGTCGATTTAATTTTAAACAAAGGTGTAAATTTACTAACTACTATTAAGCTCCTTATTTATATAATGCCAGCTTTTATCGCAATAACAGTTCCAATGGGATTACTTATGGCTGTTTTAATTGCTTTTAGTAGGCTAAACTCTGATAATGAAATAATTGCTATGAAAACAAGTGGATTAAATACAAAAGTTATAATCATTCCAGTGCTCTTATTTAGTTTAATTTTAAGTATAATAATGGTAATGTTTAATAATTATATTTTACCTTCTAGCAATATGGCTTTTAAAAACTTATATTTTAATATATTAAAAGAAAGAGCTTCTATTGGAATTCAAAAAAAATTGTTCATAAACGAATTTAATGATTTTATATTTTATATAGAAGAAAAGGATGATAAAACTGACGAATTAAGAAATATCACAATATACTCTTTAGAAAAAAAAGATGAACCTTCCTATATCATATTAGCAAAATATGGTAATATTTTATCAGACACTAAAGAAAAAAGAGTTATTTTAAAACTCAAGGATGGCACATTGCATCAAATAAATAATAAAAACCCTTTAGTTTACAACAAAATAAAATTTAATACATACGATTTAGATTTAGACCTTAAAAATATGCTGAAAGAAAATTCTGTGGAAAATATTAAAACTGCAAGAGAAATGAACTTTAAAGAGTTAGGTGAAGAAATCAAAAGATATTTTAAAAATGGTATAAATACAAATTATCTTAAAATAGAATATCATAAAAAAATTGCAATCCCTTTTGCTTGTCTTGCTTTCACTCTTGTTGGTATCTCAATAGGAACCGCCTTAAAAGTTAAGGGCAGTTCAATAAGTTTTTTAATTAGCATATTTATTATTCTTATATACTACTTTTTACTAATATTTGGCGAAATACTTTCGGAAAAAGGAAATCTAACACCATGGCTTGGTATGTGGTTACCCAATATCATAATAGGTATAATAGGGATAGTTTCATTATACTTCACAATTAAGGAAAAACTAAAAATATGAAAAGTCCAAAAATCCTATACAGATACGTGTCGTTAGAATTTATTAAAACATTCTTATTGTCATTATTATCTTTAACAACTATAGTTATTGTTATAGAATTTTTTGATGAAATTAAAGGTTTATTAGAATGTAAACCTTCTATTTTGATTATTTGTAAATATTTCTTATATAAAATACCTTTCACAATGTTAAAAGCAACCCCTTTTGCAGGATTAGTTGCAACTTTATTTTCGCTACATAATTTAGCAAAAAACAATGAAATCATAGCAATGCAAACCAGTGGTATTAGTTTATTTAAAATAATACTACCATTTCTCATAATTTCCTTCATTTTAAGTTTAATGGTTATAGTAACAAATGAAACTGTAGCAGCAAACATGTATTCAAAATCTATTTTCATAAAATATAAAGATATATTCAAAACACAGATTACTTATTCTGAGATAAAAAATAATTTAGCTTTCAAGTCAAAAGAAGGATGGATAGCTTACATTAAACTATTCAATGGCGAAAGAGGTTTTATGAAAGGTATAACAATAATATTTTTAGATAAAGAAAATACTCTTTTAAAAAGAATAGATGCTGAAGAAGGCATATGGAATGGTAAAAATTGGGATTTTAAAAACTGCTATATACGGGAATTTCCAAATAATCCACCTAAAGAAATTATTAATAAGTATCCATCAATTACATTACCTATAACGGAGAAACCAGAAGATTTTGTAAAAAGGAGAAAAAAAATAGAAGAATTTACCATAAGAGAACTTTCTTCAGAAATAAACAAGTTAAAAGATAGTGGTATAAAATATAATGAAGAATTGGTAAATTTACATTTTAAAATATCTTATGCATTTTCAACTTTTCTTTTAGTTCTTCTTGCAATACCTTTTGGAATAAGTGCCAGTAAATATAGAAGTGTAATTTTAAGTTTTTTCCTAAGTTTTCTAATAGGATTTTTTTATTGGGAGTTACTTGTTGTAGGATATTCCTTGGGTAAATATGGTGCTTTACATCCAATATTAGCCTCGTGGTTAGGAAATATTGTTTTCACCGCTATTGGAACGATTATGTTATTTATAATTTAGAAATGATGATAAATACTATTTTTCTTCAGTAGATGTTTTAGATAGTTCTTTAAAAAGTTCTCTAATAGTTAGTGAAACCTTATGAGTTCCATATGTTCCACTTGCAAAACCAAATGGGAATAAAAATCCATAATCAAACTCACCACCAATATTTATATAAGGAATGTTAAATTTATATCCTAAACCACATGTTACATTAACATAATTATCTGAACCTACTCCGCATCCCAAACGAAAACATAAAATTCCAAAATTACCTGTTTTGAAACTACTATTCTCTCCACCTAAATGAACCTTAATTCTACCATTTCTATAAAACACTTCAGCAGTTGCTAAATTATATTTATCAACATTAAGTCTAACTCCACTTCTTATAACCATTGGTAGTTTTTCTTCTACTATACCAACATCTGGCTGATTAAAATCATCTATAAATAAACCAAAAGATAAATCTTTCAATAAATATGTAAATAAGGAAAACCCAAATGAAAAATTAGACTTATTTAAACTAGTAAAATACGGATTATTAGTTACCCATTCATTACTTATATAATTTCTAATTAAATATTTAAAATTAACACCAAAAGAGGCATCTTTAATAGGATAAGCATAAACTAAATAAAAAACATTTTCATTATACAATGATTCATTAAAATTATACCAACCAACTCCAACACTGCCATATTCTTTAAATGGAACACCAACACCAATAAAACTTTCAGCAAGGTTTGAAATCCCCCAGTACAACTTACTATAGGAAGTTAAGACTTCCCATGATTTTAAATTACCCAAACCAGCAGGATTACTGTATATTGAATTTATATCATCTGCTACTGCAACAAAAGAATTTCCCATTCCTAATGACCTTGCAGAAGGATTTATAATATTAAAAGAAGCATACGAATTAGAATGCAGAATATAGAATATAAAACATACAATTAAAAATACAAAATTAGGTATTTTCTCTCTCATTTTTATCCTTTTTTTTCTTTTATTTTCTTTCTTTAATTTTTTCACTTTATTTCCTTACTTCACTTCCTCTTCAACAACCTTTTTAACTGCTTCTTTAAGACTTAAAGAAACTATATGTGTTCCATAATTTTCTATAAAACCAAGTGGAAATTTAAATCCATAGTCAATATTTAAAACCAATCCCATACCTTTAGGTTCAAATTCATAACCAATTCCACAATTTACTCTTTTATAATCTAAAGAACCTATTTCACCACCTATCCTCGCAACCAAACCTGTTTTTAATATCTTATACTCACCACCTAAATTGATAGTATAATTACTATCAAAATAATTAAAATCTAAAGCAGTCAATAGCTCCTTCATAATATAATAAGAAACTCCCACTTTTATTTTCATTAAAACTTTATCTTCATCTACAAATGAAATATTAGGTTGATTAACATTTAAAACAGAAATCCCAAAGCTTCCAACATCCAAAATACGGTATAAAATACCTACATCAAAACCTAAACCAGATACCTCTCTTTTTGCGGAAAAGAACGGATTTGCTTCCACATCTGCGTTAGATGAAACTCCTTTACTCATATTCTTTACTGATACTCCTATAGATAAATACTGTTTTTCCAAAATTAATTGTTTAAACCCTATTACAAATCCTAATATCCTTTCACTGTATATATCTTCTCCAAAAATATTTAAATATACACCACAAGATAAAAATTCTTTAATCGGAAAACTCACTCCTATATATCCATTATTTAAATCACCTAACCCTAAATAAGGTTTTGTATATGAAAAAACAATACTTTTACCTTCTATAAAACTAACTCCAGAAGGATTAAAGGTAAATCCTGTTGCATCATCACTGATACTTGTCCAAGCATTCCCAAGTCCAACAACTCTACCAGCAATATCAAAATTTTCAAAAGAAGCATCCACATAATAATTAAGAATACAAAATATAAAACATACAATTAAAAATACAGAATTAAAAACTTGCCTTTTCATTTTTATCCTTTTTTCTTTTTTCACTTTTTTCCCTTCTTCCTCATTTAACTACTACTACTGTTCCTTTCTTAAGAACACTA
>Ga0123519_10008553_pt1 | contig 15586 bp, 16 predicted proteins | sample YelNatPaOPRAMG02_FD_87396 | JGI IMG/M metagenome (GOLD analysis project Ga0123519, IMG submission 87396) | Hot spring microbial communities from Yellowstone National Park - Yellowstone National Park OP-RAMG-02 (version 2) | ecosystem: Environmental > Aquatic > Thermal springs > Hot (42-90C) ...
GGCAGCCTGCTGCCGCTGGGCGGGCAAAACCTGATCGAGGCTTGCGCCTGCGGCTGCCCGGTGGTGTTGGGGCCGTCGCAGTTCAATTTTGCCGACGCCGCGCGGGCTGCGTGCGACGCCGGCGCCGCGGTGCAGGTGCACGATGCCGCGCAGGTGTGGCAGGCGTTGACCGACTGGCTCGACGACGCCGCGGCGCGCGACGCGGCGTCACGCCACGCCAGGGAGTTCACCGCGGCGCATCAGGGAGCTGCGGCGAGGCAGGCGCGCTGGATTGCGGCGCATTTGCCGCAGACGTCGGTACCGCGGCAGTCAGTACAGCGGCACTGACGGGTCGATTTCGCGCGACCAGGCGGTCATGCCGCCGTTGAGGTTGTAGATCTCGTCAAAGCCGTTCTGTTCGAGAAAGCGCGCAATCATCATGCTGCGGTTGCCGCTGCGGCAGATGACCACCAGCGGCTTGGACTGATCGAGCTCGTTTTGGCGCAGCGGCACGATGCTCATGGGAATGTGCACCACGGGGCAGTGCGGATGCCGGATCGCCGCCATCTGGAATTCCCACGGCTCGCGCACGTCGAGGAACTGCCAGTCGGTGATCGGGCCGGTGGCGGCTTGGATTTTGTCGGCCAGCTCGCGCACGCTGAGTTGTTTGATCATCAGGGAGTCCTTGGGTGAGACGGATCAGAATTGAAAACGCGACGGCTCGGGGAAATGTTCGAGCCGGGTCGCCACGGTGTCGAACAAGTCGCGGGTGACGAAATCCTCCGCGGTGGCGCGGGTGATGATTTGCGCCCGCATCACCGGCTCGTCGCCGACGATGGCCGCCAGCCGCCCGCCGGGTTTGAGCCGCTGCAGCAAGTGTTGCGGCACCTGCGCCACCGACCCCGACAGCACGATGACGTCGAATTCACCGCGGCTGACGTCGGTAGCGCCGTCGGCGTGTTCGACGGTGACGTTGCCCATGCCGGCTCGCTGCAGATTGGCGCGCGCCATCCACACCAGTTCCTCGTGCAGCTCCAGCGTCTGCACCGCGGCGGCACGGTGGCCGAGCAATGCGGCCATGAAACCGCTGCCGGCGCCGATTTCGAGCACCCATTCGTCTTTGCGCACGGCCAGTTCCTGCAGCAGGCGTGCCTCGACCTTGGGCGCCAGCATGTTCTGCCCGCAAGGCAGCGGGATTTCCATGTCCATGAACGCCAGGTTGCGGTACGCCGCGGGGACGAAGTCTTCGCGGCGCACGCTGCCCAGCAGGTCGAGTACGCCGGCATCCAGCACATTCCACGGCCGGATCTGCTGTTCGATCATGTTGAAGCGGGCTTGCTCGAGGTTCATCGCTTGTCTGACAGACGGAGTCGAAAATGACAAGTTTAATGGCCTTGGAAAAACCGCAGCGCACGCCGCCGTCTGCGGCAAGACAAATTTCGCGCCGATCTTCGGGATCGGCGTGGACTCAAGCGGCAATATGTAAAAACGATTAAAAATCGAATGTGATCGAATCAAATGATCGATCATCCATTCGCAGGGCAGGATGATGTCGGTTGCCCACACACCCGATCGACGCACCACGCAGGCGGCGCTGCGTGCGCTCGGTTCGGGCGCTGTGGGCGGCGGTCTGCGGCGCCTGTGCAGTTCATCGGCCCGGCGGTGGTGGCCTCGGTGGCCGACGTCGATCCGGGAAACTTCGCCACCCACATCCAGGCCGGCGCACAGCATGGCCCTGCTGTGGGGGGTGGCGTGGGCCAATCTGGCGGCCATTCGGGTGCAGGGGCTGTCGGCCAAGCTGGGCATCGCCTCCGGGCTGCGCCGACGACCTCACAGAGGCCTACCGCTCCCTCACCCCGGTGCTCGGCGCAGGCGCAGCGGGGGTGTTCTGGCGCGAGCGCTGCTGGCCAGCGGCCTGTCCAGCGGCGTCGTCGGCACGATGGCGGGGTAGGTGGTGCTGTCCTGCGGCGTTCCCTTTGCCCTGGTGCCGTTGCTGCTGTTTGCCGGCAGCCGCCGCGTCATGGGCGTTCTCGTCCACCGCCCGGCGCTGTAGCGCGCGGGATGGGCGGTGTGATCGTCGTGCTCAATGCCTGCCTGCTCATCCTTTTGATGCGATGAATCCGCCGCTGACGCGGACATGTGAGCAGGAGTAAAACTCATTGATTTCCAAATAAAAGTAAATAGCATTTGCATCGAGCGTTCCGTTTTCGCGGAACGGGAAAGTCGATGCCATGTCCATCAACCCTTCCGTGCCGCAGCGCGGTTCGTTGCCGCGCTCGCGGCTTGCGGTGTTTTTGACCGTTCTCGGCCCCGGGCTGGTGGTGATGCTCGCCGATACCGACGTCGGCAGTGTCATCACCGCGGCGCAAAGCGGGGCGCAGTGGGGCTACCAGTTGCTCAGCCTGCAACTGTTGCTCATCCCCATCCTCTACGTGGTACAGGAACTCACCGTGCGGCTGGGCATTTTCACCGGCAAGGGGCATGGCGAGCTGATCCGCGAAACGTTTGGCGGCGGCTGGGCCTGGGTGTCGGTGGCCGGGCTGGCGGTGGCGTCGGTGGGGGCGATCATCACCGAGTTTTCGGGGGTGGCCGGAGTGGGCGATCTGTTCGCTGTGCCGCGCGGCTGGAGCCTGAGCCTGGCAGCGGCGTTTTTGCTCGTGGTGGTGTGGACCGGGTCGTACCGCCGGGTAGAGCGCGTGGCCATCGTCCTCGGGCTGTTCGAGCTGGTGTTCGTCTGGGTGGCGTTTCGCGCTCCGGTGCACGGCCGGCAGGTGGTGCAGGGTTTGATACACCTGCCGCTGCGCAACCCGGATTACTGGTATCTGGTGGCGGCCAATATCGGCGCGGTCATCATGCCGTGGATGGTGTTTTACCAGCAATCGGCGGTGGCGGACAAAGGGCTCAAGCCGCAGCAGTACACCGCGGCGCGCTGGGACACGGCAGTCGGTGCCGTACTCACCCAGCTCATCATGGCAGCGGTACTGATGGTGACCGCTGCGGTGCTGTGGAACGGGCACAGCCTGGCGCCGCTGAACACGGTGGGGCAGATCGCACAGGCGCTCACGCCCACGCTGGGCGAGACCCTGGGGCGCACACTGTTCGGTCTGGGTATTCTGGGCGCGGCGATGGTGGCGGCCATCGTGGTGGCACTGGCGGCGGCGTGGGGGTTCGGCGAAGTCACCGGCTACAAGCATTCGCTGGAGCAGCATCCGGCAGAGGCGCCGTGGTTTTACGCGGTGTTCAGCGCCGGCGTCGTGGGCGGCGCGCTGGTGGTGGCGTTCGTGCCCGATCTGGTGGCGCTGTCCATCGGCGTGGAAGTGATGAACGCGCTGCTGCTGCCGCTGGTGCTGGGTTTTTTGGTGGCTTTGGCTACCAAGGCGCTACCCGCAGAGCACCGGCTGCGCGGCGCGTATTTCTGGGTGGTGATAGCCGTGGTGGTATTGACCGCAGGTCTGGGCGTTTACGGCGGTTTGAGCAGCTTGATCTGAGGCGGCGACAGTCGCGGCGCGCGGCAGGACATCCGGGTTGCGCATAATCGCAACTTTTTGTCACCAAGGCTCGGCATGGACGCGCATTCCGCCATCGTGGTCGTCACTCTCGGACTCGTCGAGGGCATCACCGAATTTCTGCCCATTTCCTCCACCGGCCACCTCATCCTCGCCGGCAGCCTGCTGGGCTGGGTGAGCGACAAGGCCAAGGTGTTCGAAATCGCGATTCAAAGCGGGGCGATTCTGGCGGTGATGTGGCATTACCGTGGGCGCATCGGCACGGTACTGACGGGCTTGTTGGCCAGCGCCCCGGCGCAGCGCGACGCGGCGTGGCGTTTTGCCATCAACGTGGCCATCGGCTTCGTTCCGGCTGCGCTGCTCGGCCTGCTGCTGGCCAGTGCGATCAAGCGCCACTTGTTTGCTCCGGTGCCGGTGGCGCTGGCTTTCATCGTCGGCGCTTTCGTGATTTTCTGGGCCGAGGCGTGGCAAAAACGCGCGACGCAGCATGTGCGCATTCATCATGTGGACGACATGCGTGCGCTCGACGCGCTGAAGGTCGGCATCGCGCAGGCCTTCGCCCTCATCCCGGGAACCAGCCGCTCCGGCGCGTCGATCATCGGCGGCATGCTGTTTGGCCTGAGCCGGGCGGCGGCCACCGAGTTTTCGTTTTTTCTAGCCATTCCCACGCTGCTGGCCGCGACGGTGTATGACCTGTACAAACACCGCGACCTGCTCAGCCTGGACGATCTGCCCACCTTTGGCCTGGGCCTGGCGGTGGCGTTCGTTTCGGCGCTGATGGTCGTGCGCTGGCTGTTGCGTTATGTGGGCGGGCACAGCTTCGTGCCGTTTGCCTGGTACCGACTGCTGTTCGGCGCGCTGGTGCTGGTGACCGCCTGGGGCGGCTGGGTGCGTTGGGCGCAGTGAACGCTCAGGATGTCGTGCGCGCGGTGAACAGCAGATCCCACACGCCGTGGCCGAGTTGCAGGCCGCGGCGTTCGAACTTGCTCACCGGGCGCCAGGCCGGGCGTGGGGCGTAGTCAGCCGCAGTGTTGACCAGCCCCGGCTCGCCGCGCAACACGTGCAGCATGTGCTCGGCGTAGGGCTGCCAGTCGGTGGCGCAGTGTAGATAGCCGCCGGGCTGCAGCCGGCTGGCGACCAGGCGGACGAACTCCGGCTGAATCAGACGGCGCTTGTGGTGTCGCTTTTTCGGCCAGGGGTCGGGGAAGTAGATGTGCACGCCGTACAGGCTGTGCGGCGCGATCATGTCGCGCAGCACGGGCACGGCGTCGAACTGGACGATGCGCAGGTTGCCGAGTCGCGCGGCGTCGATGCGTTGCAGCAGCGCGCCGATTCCGGGAGGGTGCACTTCGACGCCGATGAAATCGATGTCCGCGCGGGCGGCGGCGATTTGCGCCGTTGCATCGCCCATGCCGAAACCGATTTCGAGCACCCGCGGCGCGGCGCGGCCGAAAACCGCCGTCCAGTCGGTTTCGGCCTCGGTGTAAGGCACGATCCAGCGTGGACCGAGAGTGGCCAGGGCTCGCGCCTGGGCGTCGGTGGTGCGTCCGGCGCGCAGCACGAAGCTGCGGATGCCGCGGCGCGGCAAAGATGCCGCGTCCGCCGCTGCGGGAGGAGGGTGGGGCGTCATGACCCAAAAAACTCGGCAGGCGCCGGGCGGAAATTGGAGCGGGTGATGGGAATCGAACCCACGTTAAGAGCTTGGGAAGCTCCCGTTCTACCATTGAACTACACCCGCGATGCGGTAAAGCAGCACATTATAAGCAGCCAATGGCGCGCGGACGGACTGCGCTTGCGGCGACAATATCGGCATGTCCGAGCGTTCGATCGTTCCACCCGTAGCTGCGGCTGCTGTGAACGCCATGCCGTTGTTGCGCGGCTTGGCGCCTGCTGTGCCGCCGGATTGCCGGCTGCTGGTGCTCGGTAGTTTCCCCAGCGTGGCGTCGCTGCAGGCGCAGCAGTATTACGCGCACCCGCGCAATCAGTTCTGGCGGCTCGTCGGCGATGTGTTCGGCATGGATTTGCTCGCGCTGCCGTACGCGCGGCGCATCGAACTGGTCAACGCCCGCGGCCTGGGGATCTGGGACGTGTACGCGCACTGCCGCCGCCAGGGCAGTCTGGACAGCGCGATTTGCGATGCGCAGTTCAATGATCTTCCCGGGCTGGTCGCCCGGCTGCCGGCGTTGCGTGTGATCGCGCACAATGGCGGCGAGTCGGCGCGGGCGCTGCGCATCACTCGCCGTCTTGGCCCGCAGGTGCTGCAGTTGCCATCCACCAGTCCGGCCAACGCCAGTTGGAGTCTGCAACGCAAACACGCTGCTTGGCGTGCCGCGTTCGCCGCTGCCGGTCTTTTGACTTGATTCACTATGCCGCGTCAACCCGTTTTTCCCGCTCCCACCCTGTCCGAAGAAGACGGCGTGCGCCATCTGCACCTGGGTACGCCGTGGATTCAGGGCAGCATGCGCATTGCCCGGCCGAACGACATCGAGCTGGAGTACGTGCAACGCATGATGGCGTGGATGCTGTTGTTGCCCGACGCCGCGTGGCGCGGTGGCACCGCGGTGCAACTCGGTCTGGGGGCGGCGGCGGTGACCAAATTTTTGCGCAAGCGGCTGCGCATGCGCTGCGTCGCAGTGGAGATCAACCCGGCGGTGATTCTGGCCGCGCACCGCTGGTTCGCCCTGCCCGCGCCCGACGACAAGCTGCAGGTGCTGTGCGCCGATGCCGGGGCATTCGTCGCCGACGCCGCGAACGGCGGCATGGCTGCTTTGCTCCACGTGGATATGTACGATCAGGACGCCGCGGCGCCGGTGTTCGAGTCTGCCGAGTTTTACGCCAACTGCCGCAGCCTGCTCGCTGCGCACGGCGCGATGGTGGTCAACCTGTTCAGCGGGCCGGGGCACACGCGGGTGCTCGAACGCAATCTGCAACGCATCGTTCGGGCGTTCGACCAGCCGGGTGACAGCGTGTGGATGTTGCCGCCCAACCGCGACGGCAATCTCATCGCCTTTGCGCTGCGCGACGCCGCGCAGTCCGCACTGCCGACCCGCGCGCAATTACTCGAACGCGCCGACGCCGTGGCGGCGCGCACCGGCGGCCTGCCCGCGCGGCGCTGGGCGCGGCTGCTCAAGCGGCTGAGCCCGCCGCGCTGACGCGCCACCTACACTTCGTCCATGGATCTCCCGCGCGCCTCCGCATCTCCCGCCAGTTCTGCTCTGGCGCCGCAGACGACATCGGCGACGCCGCAGGGGCGGCTGGACTGGCGCGAGCTGCTGCAATGGTTGCAGGCCGACGGGGTGATCGACGCCGCCACGGCACGCTACGGCTGGGAACGCTGCGCCCACGCCAGCGGCAAGCTGCATGCGTTGCACCGCATCGCTTTGGCCGAGCTCAAACGCCAGCGCGACGGCCGCGTGCTCGACATCGACACCCTCACCGAGTGGCTGGCGCAGCGCGCTGCATTGCCCTATTTGCGCATCGACCCGCTGAAGGTGGACATCAGCAAAATCGGCGATCTCATGTCCACCAGCTACGCCGAGCGGCACCGCATCTTGCCGGTGGCCGCCAGCAGCGAGGAGGTGACCATCGCCACCAGCGAGCCGTTCGATCGGGGCTGGGTGCCAGAAATGGAGCGCATGCTGCGCCGGCCCATCAGCCTGGTCGTCTCCAGCCCGACGGACATCGCGCGCTACACGGTGGAATTTTTCAACCTTGCGCGTTCGGTGCGCCATGCGCAAAAAAATGGCAGCAGCGGCGCGGTCAACCAGTTCGAGCAACTCGTCGAACTCGGCCGCAGCGGCCGGGCGCTCGATGCCAACGACGCCGGCGTGGTGCAGGTGGTCGATTGGCTGTGGCAATACGCCTTCGAACAGCGCGCCTCCGACATTCACCTGGAGCCGCGGCGTGACATGGGCGTCATCCGTTTTCGCATCGACGGAGTGCTGCACACGGTGTACCAGGTGCCGGTCTCGGTGATGGCGGCAATGACTAGCCGCGTCAAGCTGCTCGGCCGCATGGACGTGGTGGAAAAGCGCCGGCCGCAGGACGGGCGCATCAAGACGCGCCGGCCCAGCGGCGACGAGGTCGAGCTGCGGCTGGCGACCATGCCCACGGCGTTTGGCGAAAAGCTGGTGATGCGCATTTTCGACCCCGACGTGGTGGTGCGCGACATGGCCGCGCTGGGTTTTCCGCCGCACGAGGCGCGGCAGTGGCAGCAGCTCACCAGCCAGCCCAACGGCATTGTGCTGGTCACTGGGCCGACGGGCAGCGGCAAGACGACCACGCTGTACTCCACGCTCAAACGGTTGGCCACCGACGAAGTCAACGTCTGCACCGTCGAAGACCCGATCGAAATGGTCGAGCCGGCGTTCAACCAGATGCAGGTGCAGCCGGCCATCGACCTCACTTTCGCCGAAGGGCTGCGCGCGCTGATGCGGCAGGACCCGGACATCATCATGGTCGGCGAAATCCGCGACCGCGAAACCGCCGACATGGCGGTGCAGGCCGCGCTGACTGGCCACCTGGTGCTGTCCACGCTACACACCAACGACGCGCCGGCCAGCATCACCCGGCTGCTCGAACTCGGCGTGCCGCCGTATCTGGCCAGCGCCACATTGCTTGGCGTGCTGGCGCAGCGGCTGGTGCGCACCCTCTGCCCGCACTGCAAGCAGCCCGATACGCGGTTCGACGCCGAAGCGTTTCACGCGGCGATCGCGCCGTGGAAAGCCAGTTTTCCGCTCAGGCCGTACAAGCCGGTGGGTTGCGTCGAATGCCGCAACACCGGCTATCTCGGCCGCGTCGGCCTGTACGAGTTGCTCACCTGCACCGAGGCGATGCGCGGTCTGCTGGTGCGCAGCCCCGAGCTCGGCCCGCTGCGCGCGCAAGCAGTCAAGGACGGCATGCGCCCGCTACGGCTGGCCGGCGCCGTCAAGGTGGCCGAAGGCGTCACCACCCTCGACGAAGTGCTACGGGCCACGCCGGACCCGCAGCGTTGACCTTATCCAAGGAGCCGTCCATGCGCCTTCGCCCTATCGCTGTTGCTTTGTCGTTTGCTGCCGCAGCCCCGGCGATGGCTTTCGATCTCGGCAATCTGGCCAACCAACTCAGCGGCGCCGTCGACGCGGCACAGGCTCCGGCGGCGCCGCAGCCGGCAACGCCGCCACGCCATGCAGCCCTGCCTGCCGCGGGCAACGCCGCAGTGGCGGCGTTGCGCAACGGTGAGGTCGACCAGGGGCTGAAGGCAGCGCTGTCGCGCGGCACCGACTTCGCGGTGAAGGAACTGGGCCGGGAAAACGGCTTTTACGGCAACGCCCAATGGCGCATTCCGCTGCCGCCCGCACTGCAAAAAGCCAGCAGCCTCATGCGCATGGCCGGCATGGGCCAGCAGGCCGATCAACTCGAACTCGCCATCAACCGCGCCGCCGAGGCCGCCGTGCCCGAAGCCAAGACCTTGCTGCTCGACGCCGTGCACTCCATGACCCTACAGGACGCCAAGGGCATCCTCACCGGCGGCGACGAGGCCGCGACCGACTATTTCAAACGCAAGACTGAAGCGCCGTTGACGCAGAAATTCCTACCCATCGTCGCCCGGGCCACCGACAAGGTCGGGCTGGCACAAACCTACAACCGCTTTGCCGGGCAGGCCGCGCAATTCGGCCTGGTCAAGCCCGACCAGGCGACGATCCAGCAATACGTCACGCAACAGGCGCTCGACCGGCTGTACCAAGCCATCGGCGAGCAGGAGAAAGCCATTCGCGCCGACCCTGCGGGCACGGGCAGCAAACTGCTGGGCAAAGTGTTCGGCGCGGCGCTCGGGCGGTGATCAAGCCGCCTCACGCAGCCACTGCGTCCACTGCACAAACAGCGTGGCATCCCCGGCGCACACCGCAGAACGTTTGTCCAGCGAGTTGTTGAACACGCTTTGACCTGCCAGCGTCTGGCTGTGGCCGCCGGCCTCGCTGAGGATGAGGCTGCCGGCGGCATAGTCCCACAGTCCCTGGCTGCCGTGCAGGTACAGATGAAAGCGCCCTGCCGCCACCCAACACCAGTCCAGCGCCACCGAGCCGATGGAGCGTTGCGAGCTGTAGGGCGGGCGGATGGCCAGTCGTGTGGCCAGCGCCGCCGGCAGACGTTTGAAATCGACGCAGGCGATGGTCTTGGCCAGTGGCGGCGGGGCGGCGGGCACGCGCAGCGGTTGGCCGTTGAGATAGGCACCCGAGCCGAGGGTGGCGCTGAAGACTTCGTCGCGCATCACGTCCACCACCACCCCCAGCCGCACCCGGCCGCCGCGGATCCACGCCAGCGAAGGGCCGAACACCGGCAGCCCGGCGGAAAAGTTGCTGGTGCCGTCCAGCGGGTCGAGCACCCACAGACCGGGGCCGTCGGGGGCGGCGGCTTCCACGGCCATCAGGCGCTGCTGCTCGACTTCGGGCATTTCTTCGCCCAGCAGCGGGATGGCGGGCCAGAGTGCGGCGAGGTTGCGTTGTACGCGGGTCTGCATCGCCAGATCGGCGGCGGTGACCCAGGTGCCATCGGCTTTCAAATGCGGCTGCGGCGCCTGCGCGCGGGGCAGGATTTCGGCGCGCGCAGCGTCGCGCAGCAGCGCGCTGACGGTGACCAGATCGGGTTGGGGCGGGGCGGGCGCGGACATGGGCAGAGCGGGCGCTTTCAGGGCACGAGGATGGTCGGCGCGGCCGGCGCCGCGGTTTGCGGCCAGTCCAGGCTGTAGTGCAAGCCGCGGCTTTCGTGCCGCAACTGCGCCGAGCGCACGATCAGCGCAGCCACCTGCAGCAGGTTGCGCAGTTCGAGCAGATCGCGGTTGACGCGGAAGTTGGCGTAAAACTCGTCGACTTCGGTTTGCAGCAGCGCAATGCGGTGCGCCGCGCGTTCCAGGCGTTTGTTGGTGCGCACGATGCCGACGTAATTCCACATCAGGCGCCGCAGCTCGTCCCAGTTGTGGCTGATGACCACGAGCTCGTCGGCGTCGCTGACCCGGCTCTCGTCCCAGCGGCGCACAGCCGGTAGCGCAACCGGCGCGGCGCTATCGATGGCCTCGGCCACGGCCTTGCCGAACACGGCGCATTCGAGCAGCGAATTGCTCGCCAGCCGGTTGGCGCCGTGCAGCCCGGTATAGGTGACTTCGCCGGCGGCGTACAGGCCGGGCAGGTCGGTGCGCCCGCCCAGGTCGGTGAGCACTCCGCCACAGGTGAAGTGCACTGCTGGCACCACCGGGATGGGCTCGCGCGTCATGTCGATACCCAGTTCGAGTAGCCGGGAGTGGATGGTGGGAAAGTGCTGGCGGATGAACGCCTCTGCCTGGTGCGAGATGTCGAGGTAGACGCAATCCAGGCCGTGTTTTTTCATTTCGAAGTCGATGGCGCGGGCGACGATGTCGCGCGGCGCCAGCTCGGCGCGCGGATCGTGCGCCGGCATGAACCGCGTGCCGTCGGGCAGCAGCAGCTTGCCGCCCTCGCCACGCACGGCTTCGGAAATGAGAAAGCTTTTGGCTTTGGGGTGGTACAGACAAGTGGGGTGGAATTGGATGAACTCCATGTTCGCCACCCGGCAGCCGGCGCGCCAGGCCATGGCGATGCCGTCGCCGCTGGCGGTGTCGGGGTTGGTGGTGTAGCGGTACACCTTGCCCGCGCCGCCGGTGGCCAGCACGGTATGCGCGGCGGTGAAGGTTTCCACCTGGCCGCTGGCGGTATCCAGCGCGTACGCTCCCCAGCAGCGCTGCGGGCTGTTGCCGGCGACGTGGCGCTGGGTGATGAGGTCGACGGCGACGTGGTTTTCGCGCAGCGAGATGTTGGGGTGCGCCTGGGCACGCGCCAGCAGCGTGGTTTGGATGGCCGCGCCGGTGGCGTCGACCACGTGGGCGATGCGCCGGGCGCTGTGCCCGCCTTCGCGCGTGAGGTGCAGCAAGCTGCCTTCGGTGTCGAATGGCACGCCCTGCGCGCGCAGCCAGGCGATGGCCTCGGGGCCGTGTTCGACGACGAAGCGCGTGGCCGGCAGGTCATTGAGCATGGCGCCGGCCACGAGGGTGTCGTGCACGTGCGCATCGAAACTGTCGCCTTCGCCGAGTACGGCGGCGATACCGCCCTGCGCCCACTGGCTCGACGACACGTCCAGCGTGCGCTTGGCCAGTACCGTGACCTTGAAGCGGTCGGCCAGGTGCAGCGCGGTGGACAGACCGGCCAGGCCGGCGCCGAGGATGAGAACGTCACTCTGAGGCATGGCGAATCAGCATTCGAGGTTGTCGATCAGCCGGGTCTGCCCCAGCCGGGCGGCGCCGAGGACGACGCCGGGTGTGGCCTGGAGCAAATCGTCGGCCGTCATGGGTTGTAGATCGGTTCGGCGGCGCAGGGTGAGATAGTCCGGCGCCCAGCCCTGTTGTTGCAGCGCGAGCACCGCGTCACGCTCGACCGCGGCGAGCTCCGCGGAGGTGGTGGCATTGCGCGCAGCCTGTGCCAGCGCACGCAGCGCGGCGTGCAGTTGCGGCGCCTGCTGCCGCTGCTCCGGCGTGAGGTAGCCGTTGCGCGACGACAGCGCCAGACCGTCTTCGGCACGGACCGTCTCTACGGCGGCGATGTCGATGTCCAGGGCGAACTGCTCGACCATGCGGCGGATGATCAGCAGCTGCTGGTAGTCTTTTTTGCCGAACACGGCATGCGCCGGCTGCACCATGTGAAACAGCTTCATCACCACCGTGGCCACGCCTTCGAAATGCCCGGGGCGGGCGGCGCCGTCGAGAATGCCCGCCAGCGCCGGGTCGGGCAGCACGCGGAAGGTTTGCGGCTGCGGGTACATCTGCGCTTCGTCCGGAGCGAACAGCAGCTCGCAGCCGGCGGCGGCGAGCAACTCGGCGTCGCGCTGCAGCGTGCGCGGGTAGCGGTCGAAATCCTCGTTGGGGCCGAACTGCAGGCGGTTGACAAAAATGCTGGCGACGACCGGGCCGCCGAGCTGGCGAGCGCGTGTCACCAGGCCGAGATGGCCGGCGTGCAGATTGCCCATGGTCGGCACCAAGGCCCAGCCGCTGCGCCGGCGCAGCGCGGCGCGAAGGTCGCTCAGGGTGTGGACGGTTTGCATGGCTTCAGGCCGTGTAGCCGTGAATGGTTTCGTCGGGGAAGGCCCCGGTCTTGACTGCCTGCACGTAGGCGCTGACCGCGGCGGCGACGCTTGCGGCGCCCTGCATGAAGTTGCGCACGAAGCGCGGCTTGGGGCCGGTGGTGATGTCGAGCATGTCGTGCAGCACCAGCACCTGGCCGTGGGTGCGTGCCCCGGCGCCGATGCCGATGGTGATGCCGGGGAAGGCTGCGGTGATGTCGGCGGCCAGTGCGGATGGCACGAGTTCGAGCACCAGCATCGCCGCGCCTGCGGCGCCGAGCTCGGCAGCGTGCCGGCGCAGGGTGTCGGCGGCGTGCGCTTCGCGGCCTTGGATGCGGTAGCCGCCCAGCGCATGCACGCTCTGCGGCGTCAGCCCCAGATGCGCGCACACGGGAATGCCGCGCTCGACCAGCGCGGCGACCAGCGGCGCCGTCCAGCCGCCGCCTTCGAGCTTGACCATCTGCGCTCCGGCCTGCATCAGCGCCACGCTGCTGTCCACCGCCTGTTCGACGCTGCGCTGGTAGCTGCCGAAGGGCAGATCGGCGATCAGCCAAGCGTTGCGGTTGCCGCGGGCCACGCAGGCGGTGTGGTAGGCCATCTGCTCCAGCGTCACCGGCAGGGTGGAGGCGTGCCCCTGCATCACCATGCCGAGCGAATCGCCCACCAGCAGGCAGTCCACCCCGCAGTCGTCGAGCAGGCGGGCGCTGGCGGCGTCGTAAGCGGTGAGCATGGCGATTTTGTCGCCGGCCTCGCGCATGGCGCGCAGGCGGTGCAAGGTCACGGGCTTGCGCGCTGCGGATGCATCGACGGCTGTTGCGCCATACGGGGCGGGGGAAGGGGTCGGTTGCGCGGTCATGGCAAAGCGAAGGATCAAACCGGCGCATTATGCCGCGGCGACGCTGGCTTGTACGCGGCGAGCGAACGGACGTTCGATTCGACTTTACCGGCTGGGGGTATACGCCAGGCGGACGTAAAGCGGTGCGAACGCCTCGGCCTGGGTCAGGTCCACCAGCGCTTCTCGGGTGAGTTCGAGCAACGCCACCAAGGTGACGACGGCCATGGCCACGCCTTGCACCGGGTCGAACAGTTCATGGAATTCGAGATAGCGCCGGCCCTGCAGTTGCCGCAGCACCCGGCTCATGACCTCGCGTACCGAGAGTTGCTCGCGGGTGATGCGGTGGTGGGTATGCAGCCTGGCGCGGCGGAGAATGTCGCTCCAGGCCTGCTGCAAATCGGCCACCGTGACCTGCGGCAGCCGCGGCGCGGCATCGCGTTCGAACAACACCTGCGCCCGCCAGAAATCGCGCCCGAGCACGGGCAGGGCGTCGAGTTCCTGTGCTGCCAGCTTGAAACGCTCGTATTCGAGCAGGCGGCGCACCAGCTCGGCCCGGGGGTCAGGCGGCTCTTCGTCGGTGCGTGCCGGCGGCCGCGGCAGCAGCATGCGCGCCTTGATGTCGATGAGCATCGCCGCCATGAGCAAATAGTCGGCGGCGAGTTCGAGGTTGCGGTGACGAATCTGCTCGACGTAGCTGAGGTACTGCGCCGTGACCTGCGCCAGCGGAATGTCCAGGATGTTGAAGTTCTGCTTGCGGATGAGGTAGAGCAGCAGGTCCATCGGCCCCTCGAAGGCTTCGAGGAACACCTCCAGTGCGTCGGGCGGAATATACAAATCCTGCGGCAGCTCGAACAGCGGCTCGCCGTATAGCCGGGCCACGGCCATGCCATCGACCGTGGACGGTGTGCTGTCCACTTCGCGCTCGATCAGCTCTGCGTCCACATCGGTTGCAGCGGGCATGGGGCGATGGGGTGGATGCAAGCAGCGCGCGCTTCAGTGGCTGCCGTAGACGTAGGCCTTTTGCGCCACCCGCGCTGCGGCAAACGCCTGCGCCAACTCGCGATCTTGCGGCTTGTCCCACAAGCGGGCACGACCTTGCCGTTGCTTGGCTTCGAGCTGCGGATCGCTGTGCTTGAGGTCTTGGATGAACTGGGTGACTTCCGATACGTAGGGTTTGACTTTGCGTGGCATGGGTTCGTCCCGACAAAAATACCCTGAAGATTTTATGCATGCCGTCGCGGCAGCAATGCGCACGATTACGGTGCGCCATGCGCCCCAAAATTGAAGCGTCATCCCCCCAAAAGCGCACCAGAAGCGGGCGTTTTGTGAATGAATGTGAGCACGATGGTGCAAAACGGCCCCGAATGCGGGCACGCCGCTTGCTGTCTTGGTGCAGAAATTCCTTTCGAGGTCCGACATGGTGCAAGATCTTTCCATTGGCAATGTATTGTTCATTCTGCTCGGCGCCATTCTGGTGCTGGCGATGCACGCCGGGTTTGCCTTTCTCGAACTCGGCACGGTGCGTAAAAAAAACCAGGTCAACGCGCTGTCCAAAATCATCACCGACTTTTCCATTTCGACCATCGCCTATTTTTTGATCGGCTATGGCATCGCCTACGGCCAGCATTTCCTCATCGGGGACGACGTGCTGACCAAAGAGCACGGCTACGCGCTGACACGGTTTTTTTTCCTCCTGACTTTTGCCGCGGCCATTCCGGCGATCATTTCCGGCGGCATCGCCGAACGCGCCAAATTCTGGCCGCAGCTCGCCGCCACGTTCACGCTGGTGGCATTCGTCTATCCGTTTTATGAAGGCATCGTGTGGAACGGCAATTGGGGTGTGCAGGCCTGGCTGCAGGCCACGTTCGGCGCGCCCTTCCACGACTTCGCCGGCTCGGTGGTGGTGCACGCCATGGGCGGCTGGATCGCGCTGCCCGCGGTGCTGCTGCTGGGCGCGCGCCGCGGGCGCTACCACGCCAACGGGCAGATCTCGGCGCATCCGCCGTCGTCCATTCCCTTCCTCGCGCTGGGCTCGTGGATTCTGATCGTCGGCTGGTTCGGCTTCAACGTCATGAGCGCGCAAAAGCTCGACCAGATCAGCGGCCTGGTGGCGGTGAACTCGCTCATGGCCATGGTCGGCGGCACGCTCGCCGCGCTGGCCGCA
>Ga0123519_10008557_pt1 | contig 15581 bp, 7 predicted proteins | sample YelNatPaOPRAMG02_FD_87396 | JGI IMG/M metagenome (GOLD analysis project Ga0123519, IMG submission 87396) | Hot spring microbial communities from Yellowstone National Park - Yellowstone National Park OP-RAMG-02 (version 2) | ecosystem: Environmental > Aquatic > Thermal springs > Hot (42-90C) ...
CTGCTGGCATGTGGTTTCCGTGCTCCTTGTCGATACGGATTTTTTAACACTGATCAATTCGACATCCAACACAAAAACTCATGCCAGTAATACTCCCCAACCCCCAAATCTGACACGCACCCATCAAGCGACAACTATTCAGCGCAAAGTCCGATACGCATTGACCATCAAATCGTGCCTATAGTACCATCTAGCCGATGAGCTTACACCAAGCTAGTTTGGATCCCGTCACGCCCATCGAAAAAGACAGCAATAGGAGCGTCCAATTTGCGCCCGTGCGTTTGCGCGCGTACGTGCTTGGCATATTCGCTGTAGTAGGGGTCTGTATAATTGTCGCATTCTCAGAGCTCATTGCTAGCCGCGGTGGAAGCATAGATGCAATACTGCTGGGGGCTACTCATATGCCGCCGGGTGCAATTTGTGTCCTCATTGTGCTTCTCATTGCAAACTCACTGGTAAGGAAGATCTCTAAAAATCTCAGACTCAATTCTGCCGAGCTAGCTGTCATTTATTTCATGCTTGTCTGTGCAGCATTGATATCATCCTTCGGTCTTATGACACAGCTGTTGCCTAATCTCATAGGGATCAACTATTTTGCTAATCCGCAAGATCACCTGTGGCAAAACCTATTCTACAAACACATACATTCGTGGTTGGTCCCGTGGGACCCTCAGGGTCCTGAGCGGCAGTGGGTCTCCGTCAGATTTTATGAGGGCCTGAGAGTGGGCGAACGCGTACCCTGGCACCTTTGGATCAGACCGATTGTTGCTTGGTTCGTATTCGCATTCCTACTGTTTTTTATGATGGCGTGTGTTGCTACTCTATTTCGGCGCCAGTGGGTAGACAACGAAAAACTCACGTTCCCTCTCGTGCAACTACCAATGGAACTAGTTAACGAAGAATCTTCGCATTCGTTTGTACGCAGCAAGGCTATGTGGCTGGGCTTTGCGATTCCGTTGGTGATACACTCGCTAAACGGTCTGCACAAATCCATACCCAACGTCCCGCAGATACCAACTTGGCTTATGCTGAACCAATTCTTCGTTAGCAAACCCTGGACCGAGATGATTGTGACGTTTCTCGTCCTTTCTTTCTCGATAATTGGTTTTGCCTACTTGCTGCCCTTGGATGTCTCATTCAGCATGTGGTTTTTCTTGCTGTTCTTTCGCTTTCAGGATTTTATTGCTTTATCCTTGGGATACCATCTGGATCAAGCACCACTTTATGCGGGAACGCGGTTTTACCAAGCGTACCAATCAACTGGTGCATTCGTGGCAATTGCAATCAGCTTGTTCTGGCTGGCACGACCCCACTTCAAGTTGGTTGCTAGGCGAGTGTTCAGGTCGCTAGGCGGACCCAACCCTTTAGATTCTAACCACAAGGAGCACGACGCCATCGACTCCGATGAGTATATGCGCTACCGCACGGCATTTTGGGGAGGATTGATAGCCTTCTTGCTGATGATGGTCTGGCTTAAGGCAGCTGGGATGAATCCGCTAGTGGCGGCTTTTATGGTAGGTTCTTTTGTGTTAGTAGTCATGCTCGTACTGACGCGGTTTGTCTCTGAAGTTGGATTGTTGATGCTCCAGCCAGTATTCAGACCGCTTGACCTGTGGGCGGTAGCCGCACCAAAGGCGGCGCTCGGCGCGCAGAACCTGACAGTGCTCGCATTTCTGAATGGGATATTCATGCGCGATCCGCGAAACGTGATGCCTGCTTTCATGGACAGTATGAAGGGTGCGGACATGGTCCGAGCACGCAAACAAAAGGTGGCGATCGGAGTAGCCTTTGCAATCGTCCTCGCCGCAATGGTGGCATTCGCAATTCAGTTGCACATAATCTACAAATACGGCGGATTGCGATTGAACTCGTGGTTTTTTATGGCGAATCCACAGCTCTATTTTGGAGAATCTACAGGAATACTGTTAAGAAAGGTGCCTTACTTTGATTACCGCGCTCCGCTGTGGTTTACTGTGGGGTTGATGTTCACGTTCTTCTTGTATGCGATGCGGGCACGATTTTGGTGGTGGCCGTTTCACCCGTTGGGCTACGCAATCGGATGTGCTTGGCCTGCCATCGTATATTGGAGTTCGTTCTTCGTCGGATGGTTGGCCAAATCGCTGATTTTGCGCTACGGGGGCGCGACGACGTACCGCAACTTCCGCCCATTCTTCCTGGGCCTGATCTTGGGGGAGTTCGCGACAGGTATCATCTGGGCTCTGCTCAGCGGCCTGCTCGGCATAGCAAGCCCAGCCGTGCCGATTACCTGACCTCCGAAAGGTAAACCGCAACTTTAGGAAACGGAGGTTCTGAAATTGAAGTTACTTGCTGTGAAAGGTTTTGCTGCTACTATTATTATTCTCACGTGCTCGTGCCTCGGCGCTTTTCCGGAGGAACCCGCAATGGTTATAAAACCGGCTCTAAACGAACCGAAAGAACCCGTGAAGCCCGGTTCGCGCCCATACGAGATGGAAGGCAGACAGGAAGATCGCACGCCGCTATTTGGGTTTGAGGACGTTTCCGGGTGGACGGTCGAGTGCGTCAACGGCGCCGACGCGGAACTCGTGCGCACGCGCGAGCAGCAGTTATGGGGAAACTATGTCGGCAAACTTACATACAGCGGAACGTCCACTGAAAGCAGGATTGCACTGCGTCCGCCTAATCCCATACCTATCCCCAACGAGTTCGACTGCGTGAGCATGTGGATCTACGGCAATCTATGGGAATGGGCTCCGGAACCTGGAACCCCACCGGTCGACATATACATCCTTTTGCTGGACAATCGAGGCGGCGAACAGAGATTCCATCTGACGCGAATGCGCTGGAAAGAGTGGTGGCTGGTGCACAAAAAGCTCGCCGACGTCAAACAAGGCTGGTCGCTTGCCGGCATCGAAGTGCACGGCTTATCCAACTCCGAGCCGCGCTCGATCTTTCTGGACTCCGTTTACTTCTACAAAGAAGTGCTCAAGCCGTTGCGGTTCCAGCCCAGGCCGAAGCGCAATTTGCGCCTGCCGGAGGGACAGAGTCCCGGCCTCAATACCGGACCCGGGGTATTGCCGTTTCCTACCAGGGAGGAAACAATACTCCCGACGAACTTCCAATCGGATTTTCGCAACTGGACCTCCTGCCGCGCACCGGGACACTACGAGTTCGGATACTCAAGTAGCGACTGCGACCTGAAATACGTCTACGAGCCCAAGACCGGCAGCCTCGGAGAAATAAGAGCCTATTTGAACGGCAGGCGCGTCTGCGTGCCCATGGCAAACGGCGGAATTGAGATCGGTGAAGGCACGATTGCGTTGGGCAGGCTAGTCTCGGCGGCTCTCGAAAAAGATGTGCTGACCGCAACTTTCGATTTCGGCGGCACGAGTGCGGTTTACAAACTGCACATACTCCAGAAATCTCTGGTTATCGACTTCGAATGTCGCGGCGGAAACGTGACCGGAGTAGCTTTGGGAGAGTTGTCGGAAGTCGAAAACCCCCGGTTGGTCCGTGTTCCTTACATCACCTTGGGCGGAGGGCGCGATCCGAGGGTGCTATGCTGGGGCAAGCCGGAAGAACCGATCTTTGCTTCCGTCTGGGTGGACTGGTATCGCTCAAACGGCTCGCTGCTCTGGTCGGAAGAATGGGTAAGAGACTCATCCGCAAAAATAAACGGCGGAGTGCGCTATGTGCCCAAAACCGACGGCAAGCGCAACGACCTTTTTGAAAGAATCTTCCTGACCATATCTCCGATGTTCGAGGAAACCCTGCCGACGATTGCCAACCCGAAGACTCCTTATGGTGAATCGGCAGGCGAGCGACTTTGGCAGGAAAGCTGGGGTCCGGACGACTACGCAAAACAGCACGCGCGTTCCCGAATACTGCGCTCGTACGGCATCGAGAAACTCACTCAGTGCAATCACGAGATCACCTGGCGCGACGGCGGTGAAAGCTTTACCCTTCGTACGAAAGCAGCGCCCGGCAAAGGTGGTGACGCAGCGCTGAAAGATTACGTTGCCAAACAAAAGTCGCTCGGCTGGCTTTCCGGTCTTTACACCAACTACTGCGACTTCGCACCGGTCAACGAGTATTGGGACGAGGACCATGTCCAGCGCACGCCGGACGGGCAGCTTCGTCCTGCTTGGCCTCGATGCTATGCGCTCAAGCCGTCGCGCGCAGTCGAGTTCGACGCCAAACTGGCACCGATCATCAAGAAGAGATTCGGCTCGAACGCAGCCTACACCGACGTCCACACAGCCGCGTCTCCGTGGGGCTACGTTGACTTTGACGCTCGTGTCCCCGGCGCGGGCACGTTCGCCGCCACGTTCTACGCTTACGGAGAACTCTTGCTGAACGACCAGAAAGTCTACGGACCGACCTGGTCCGAGGGCACTTTTCAGTGGCTCTACGCCGGGCTCGCGACCGGAAACTACGGCCTCTGCTACGGTTCCGCCGACCTGTCCAAGGAACCCCTCAATGTTGCGTTCGATTTGATGAAGATACACCCTCTCGAGCTCGATATCGGCATGCCGTGGACCGGTTGGTTCCTCAAAGAGCCCGGATGGGACAAACCCGAGAACCTGGATTCATCAATAGATCACTTCATAGCCGCTACTATCGCCTACGGTCACATCGGGTGGCTTGTGGAAGAGACCTACGGCATCCAGCGCACCTGCCGCTCGTATTATATGCTTCAGCAACTTCAGAAACGTTATGCACTACGCAAACCGACCAAGATCGAGTATGCCGACGCGGATGGGCGTTTCGTAACCGTGTCTAAGGCCATCGCAACCGGCATCATAAACGACTCTCGCCTCCACGTACTCTACGAAAACGGCTTGGAACTCTTCGTTAACGGTTCTCAGACAATCTGGACAATACGCGTCGGCAAAGATCGAACGATCGACTTGCCTCCTTGGGGTTGGTACGCGGTTCACAACGAGACTCACTTCGAAGAGTTTTCCGCACTGGTCGATGGACGCAGAGTGGACTATGTTACATCGCCGGAGTATGAATATCTCGACGGTCGAGGCACACCTTGCGCGCTGGGCGGTATCGCCGCAAAGGGCGGCGTAGCGGTTCGGCGCTCGGCAAGATCGGTTGAGGTCATCGACATCCACGGAAACGACGAGATCGGGATCGCCGTTCCCTTCTCCTGCCGCTGCACCGCCTTTGACGCGGACGGAAAGTCGCTGGGAAGCGTGGAGGTCCGAAGAGCCGGAGACGGCAGGTCTTGGTTCAAGACCTTGAACGGGGCTCGCAAGTACGTTTTGACGGCTGCGGCGGAACCGGTTGCCGAAAACCGCATTGCGCTCAAGTTCGCGCAAGATAATGTCGTGCCGGGGCAGGAAATCGAAGCCGCCGTGGAATTTTTCGGGAGACTGGAAGGGGTGTCGTCCTTAGCGGTCGGCTTCGAGGGAGCGGAACCGGTTGTGGTCAGGCTGCCTAATTCGACCGCCACCCGAACCGATGCGGTCGTCTCTCTGGTCGTTCCCAAGAATGCCGTGCCGGGAACCCGATTGTGGGTCCGCGCAGCGGCGGAATGGGACAAAAGCCGAACTTGCGAAGCCTGGTATCCTCTCCGAGTCGTGCCCGCGTTTGAGATAGCGCCGAAACAGACAGGACCGAATCAGTTCAGAATCGATGTGCACAGCAATCTGCGCGGCGTATCTGAACCGCATCTGAGGTGTTTGCTCAAATCGGGCGGTTCGGACTTCGTTCTCCAACAAGGTCGCGACGACCCACATAGCCTGACAATCTCGCTCAACGGAGAGCCGAGAGCCGCGGAGGGCATAATCATTGTTGAAGCTTCGTCCGGTGAGTTCTTCGAAGCCCGTGAGTTCTCGGTGCGGTCCACGAGGGATTATCCTCTGGTCTGGCAGCTATCGGCAAACGAAGGATTCGAGACCGGTTATGCCTACCGCGACGGCGCAGAGAAGGCAGCAAGCCCCGCGAGCGGCGCGACGTTCCAGATCGAGAACATGGCGTGCGGTGGAGTGGTCAAGCACGGGATATTCGCCCATCCTCCTTGGATAGGCGGAGTCGGTTATTCCTGGGGTCTGACTCGAAAGATCAAACTGCCGTATGAACCCTGCGAGTTTCAGGCATTCATCGGACTGCGCGACGGCGGCCTATCCTCGGACGGAGTGGTTTTCACGGTGCTCGCCGTCGACGAATCTGAACGCGAACACGTTCTTATCAAAGAGCATTGGGCGAAACGGGAATGGAAACCGGTGGCGGCGGATCTCTCCCAATTCAGCGGACGCACCATACGACTGAAGTTCGTTACGGATGTAGGACCGGATGACAATTCTAACGCCGACTGGGCTTGCTGGGGCGAGCCTAGGATTGTCTTAGGCAGACCGGTGGCTCGATTGGAGATTCAACCACGAGCTACTGAGCGCTAACGGCTTCAGAGTTTGGTATAATGTCCAAGGTGCCCGTACGACGAACGGCACCACGTGAGGAATGGGAAGGAGGCACGTTATGGCAGAGCAGCAATCCAAGGGCATCTCGCGGCGCGAGTTCCTTACCCTCGTCGGAGCGGGGTCTGCAGGTCTTCTCGCGCCCGAAATTCTGCGAGCCGGGACGTTCGAATTATCCGACAGACCGAACATCGTCGTCATCGTGGCCGACGATCTGGGCTATGCGGACCTAGGCGTACAAGGCTGCAAGGACGTCCCGACACCAAACATCGACTCGATCGCCAAGAACGGAGTCAGGTTCACAAACGGGTACGTCTCGTGCCCGGTTTGCAGCCCGACGCGAGCCGGACTCCAAACAGGACGCTACCAGCAGCGCTTCGGGCACGAGTTCAACCCCGGAAGCAATCCACCTGCGAACTTCGGACTGCCAATTACCGAAACTACTATTGCAGACCGCTTGAAAAGAGCTGGCTACGCTACCGGATTAGTCGGTAAATGGCACCTAGGTTTCGCTCCTGAATACCATCCAATGAAAAGAGGCTACGATGAGTTTTTTGGCTTTCTGGGCGGCGCGCACAGTTACTTTTTCAAGGAGCCCCAGCCAGCAAACAACGCAATACTGCGCGGTACTGAGCCTGTGACAGAAGAGACCTATCTCACAGACGCATTTGCTCGAGAAGCCGTCAGCTTCATCAAACGGCACGCGGGTCACCCGTTTTTCTTGATGTTATGCTTCAATGCAATTCACACGCCCATGCAAGCAACCGAAAAGTACTTGCGCCGGTTCAGTCACATTTCAGACTCCAAGCGCCGCACGATGGCCGCCATGCTTTCTGCGATGGATGATGCTGTTGGAGATGTCCTAAACGCTCTGCGGTCGGCGAACATCTACGAGGACACGTTGATCTTCTTCATAAGCGACAATGGCGGTCCCACGGCTGCCAACGCTTCGCGCAACGACCCGTTACGCGGTTTCAAGGGTCAGGTTTTGGAAGGCGGGATTCGGGTCCCGTTCCTTATGCAATGGAAAAAGCGAATCCCGGCTGGCAAAACATACCACTTCCCAGTTATCGCTCTCGACATATACCCAACCTGTCTCGCAGCCGCCGGAATTAACCCAAATGTCGGCGGCAACAAACCGCTGGATGGGGTAGACCTACTTCCTTACGTTACCGGTAAGAAGAGCGGCGAGCCACATAGGTGGCTGTTCTGGCGGTATGGAAACCAGTCTGCAGTGCGAAACGGTCGGTGGAAGTTGGTCCGAATGGCTGACAGCACGCAGCTATACGATCTTCAGACAGACGTAGCTGAACAAAAGGATCTTTACAGCACAAACTCCGATGTTGCACACCGCTTGGAGCAAGCGCTGGAAAAATGGAATTCCCAGCTAAGTCAACCCTTATGGGGAGGCAGAGCCCAACCACGACTTGCTCGAGCTGCTACTAAGCGGGCACAGCGTCGGCGACAACGGCTTAGCCCGCAAATGTGACAGGTGCCCAGTTGTAGCCAGAAAGCGAAAATACTTGGGACGCTCTCGCGCAAGGCACAATTGATAAACTAAGCCATGCGCTAGATGCGCTTGCGCGTGAGCGTCGGGCTCACTTCTTCACCCTGCCACGCTCGTCATAGTCATTAAAGTGGTAAATGTATTCCCACCAGTTGTTCAGGCGACCGTCTTTGTTCCAGCCGGGCGCATGCGGTAGGCGATAGAAGAACCAGTTGAGATAGTTGCGCTGATAGTCTGGCCCTCCCCAGTTTTCGCACGAAACAAGGGTTTTCTTTCCCGTAAGCTTGGGGTAATTGAGCCAATCATCAGCATCACTTTCAACCTTCCGCGGATTCGCGTAGTCGTAATGACCTTCGCCATTAGCTGGCACGTGGCAAGTGCCCACTCCTGCGTGTCCTCCTGACTGCCAAGCATTTGCAGCGAAGCGAGCCCAATTGGTATTAAGCTCTTCTACGCGCCAGCCGCCATATATGCGAGCCATGGTTGCCTCTGTCCGATGACCCAGATCGTGGACCATTTCAGCAACGCCGCGCTCGTAATTGAAGCCCATAATTACAAACGCACGCTTTGTCGGGACCTTGTCGTACACTTGCCCATTTATGTAAAACGCGCCCGGACCCGCCATAGCGCTTTCGTCATATCCGAAGTAAGGCGCTCCCATAAACCAAACCTCGTCAATCTCGCCAGAATCTATTCGAGATAGCACGTTATAGTCTTTAAATGTCTTCAGATAGTCGGCTGTGTCGGGCTGATGCCATCCCTTGCCGGTCCGCCAGCACTGCATGTAGTGTTCCGGAGTGTATGTGAATCCGTCAATCTTTGTATGAAACGTATCGATGTCCTTCCATTCAACGATCTTGTAGTTAACCAACCCGTGGCTGGACTTCTTGACATCCGATATGAACCCCTCTGCAAGTTTTCGCGGATCGTTCCAGTTACAAACCTCGTGCAAGCGCCTGCCACCCTCGCTGGGAATAATCGGATCAAAGTTCAACACTAGAACTTTCACTTCAAACGGTTTTGCCTGCGCGGCGGACTCCCTAGTAATCGCATCCGCCTGAACACCCAGAAAAAGCATTGTAATGGCCAAGGCAGAAATCAAGTGTTTCACAATGAAAACCTCCTACGCACAGAAATCCTCCTTGTCCAGTCTAGTCCTTCGCTACCATAGAAGTCAAACCCATCCACCCGCACAAACGTTAGATTTCCCAATGGCGCAAATGGTTGAACACCGGGGCGCAAACGCAGAATCCCGCAGGCAAAAGAAGGTTTTCACCGCTAACTCCAGAATCAATGAAGAGATAAACTATGAGCGCCCGCCACGTATCGTTAGAAATCTGGTATGATGTTATGTACCAATCAAAACGTTTCACATGCCCGCATTAAGCTGGAGCTGAACCCTTGAGATTACACTCTTCGGTTTGAGGCAATCAGAGTAGACCAACAAGTATAGGTGAGGTGAACGTGAATAACGAAGTCGCAACCGGATTTGTTCAAGACATTCCAGGAGGATTTGTTTTTGAGATAGGCAATGGCTGGCTGACTCGCCGCGTATACTCAACCTCGGGTCGGCTCGCAACGACCAGTCTCGTAAACAACTCCCATTGTGAGGAATACTGGCAGGAAACCCCTGCTGAATTCGAAATCGAAATAACTGGCAGGGGTCAGCGTGTCCATCTCGACTCAAAGGACTTCATATGCCAGGGCTACCAGACGCACGCATGGGATGATACTTGCCGTACAATCGAGGCAAAACTCGAAACACAGTTCGAAAACATGCCCCTACGTGTATCGGTATTCTACGAAGCTCGTGCGGGAGATAATTTCATTAAGAAGTGGGTGCAAATACATCCGTGTAACCTGGAAGACTGGGTCATCCGTTCCGTGATGGTCGAAAACATTAAACTACGTGAGATGGTCGAAGGAGTGATCCCGCGAAGCAGATACCAACGGCAATATGAAAACCTCGAAGATATAGTCCACTCAGAGCCTGACAAGTGCGATACCTCCGAACCTCACAAGCGCTTCACTTTTGGCGACTTCGCACGAGCCGTGGTCAGTTTTTGGGGCTACGGAGAAGGTCTTTTCTTCTTTATGCAATCCTTACTTGGCAAGGAAGCTTACCACCGTCCAACCGGGCTCCTCATGCGCCAACGCGAATACGCTCCACTAACAGAGGGAGTTACCACCGGTCCAGCTATTATTGGTGCATATGTGGGTCCCCCAGAAATAGGCTTCAAAAGATACAATGAATACCTGATGCGCAACTGGTGTGTGGTTGCCGAAAAGCAACTACCGGTGTCTTGGAGCACTTGGCTTGTAACCTTGCCTGGCAACAAACCACTATTAGCAAACTACGATAGGGATTTCTTACTTGAGTACATAGAGTACATTCGGCAAGCAGGGTTCTTCGATATTCTACACCTCGATCTAGGTTGGGAAGCTGATTATCCCCTCAAAGTCGACACAGCCAAGTTTCCCAATGGTATCGGTGAGATAGTCGAGCGCGCAAAGGCAGCTGGGTTGGATATGACTTACTGGGTGAACCCGTTCAGTGCCAGTTACTGGAAGTCCAAGTTTGAAACGGAACATCCCGAGTGGTTAGTGCCGGGGCAGGTGTCCCGTCGTTCGGGTGCGACCGCGCTGTGCATACTAACCGACTACTTTGATTACGTTAAGAGCCGGTTCATTACCCTCGCTACCGAGATGAACGCTCGCGTTATCTACTGGGATGGTAACGATTGGAACATACCCGAGTGCAAAGCCACTAACCATTATCACAAGGATCAAGAAGAGCTCGAGGTAAAGGCGTGGAAGAGGCTTGCGGAATTGTGTGACGCGGCTCATAACGCTCGGCCTGATTTACTGTTTGTGTGCTTTAGTCTCCCGTTCGACAACCACCGACTGCACTGGCTCGACCAAGAACAAATATCCGATACGTATTCGTACCCTACCGTCCAAGCCGAGCTCATACAGCGGCAGCAACTCTACCAGATGACCTTTGAGCACCCTTACAAAGCCATCTGGGGCAGCTGGTATGGGATTAACTGGCACGACGCGGGAGACAGCGACCTATCTAACCGACCAATGGAAGAACTGATCCACGCAGAAATGAGCATGATAGGAAACGGTATCGCGCAGGCCGGAGGCGGATTCGACCTCAAGCACGCACCAGCTGAGCTTATCGAGTTCCTTAGAAAGCTATTTGCGTTTCGAAAACGCTTTGCCAAATACTTCGACGTCTACCAACACGTTCTTGGGTTCCCAGATGGAAAGAGCATAGACGGCGAAGGACACATAATCGACGGAGCAGGCTTTATAATCCTTGTAAATCCGACCAGACAAGTGCAGAGCGCGCGATTACCCCTAGACGAACCAGAACTTGAGCTCGACGCCACGAAAAAACACGAGCTCACTGACTGGTCTAACCTGGAACAAGGTATACCTATCGGATCCTTCTCCATCGATCTTCCTCCAGAAATTGAATTGAAGCCATTAGAAGTCAAGTACATTGGGGTAAACATAGACTAAAGTCATCCGCGCTGGGAGAGTTGCAACCATATTCGAACAATGTGAGCGCTGCTTAGGTCTAAGGGAGAGAAAGGGAGGTACTCAAACTATGAAACACGTTGCAACCGCCGTTCTACTGTGTTCCCTAGTGGGGGCAACGAGCCTACTGCTTGCGGATACGACGCGCAAGTCGGTACAGCTCACTGTGTACAATCAGAACTTCGCCCTGGTCAAGGACATCCGCGCAATAAAGCTCACGAAGGGAGTTTTCTCATTCGAGCTGGAAGACGTAGCGGCTAAAATCGACCCTACGAGCGTATTATTCAAGTCGCTCACCGCGCCCCAGTCGGTCGCAATACTTGAACAGAACTATCAATACGACCTGATCGCACCAGAAAACATCCTCAACAAATCTGTGGGCGCAAGGCTTACTTTCACCCGGTTCAACGAAAAAGGTGAACCGGTCACAGATTCGGGTGTGCTACTGAATCCACCAAGAAACGGCGGAGTAACGATCCGTACTGACGATGGTAAAATAGTCCTCAATCCGACCGGGCAGATATCGTTAGAAAAAATGCCTGAGGGACTGCATCCAAAACCTACCCTGAGTTGGCTCCTGCAGTGCGACCGAGACGGTGAGCAAGAAGCTGAGATTAGCTACTTGACCGACGGTGTCGATTGGCGTGCCGATTACGTGGCTCTAGTTAACAAGGATGATACTTCACTTGACTTGTCCGGTTGGGTGAGCTTGACAAATGAATCTGGAGCCACTTACGAGAATGCGAAGCTTACACTGATCGCCGGAGATGCGCGCAGATTGACGGAACTGCGGCCCGATGCCAAGCCTCGCCTCTTTACAGGATATGCGGCTGCCGAAGCTGGGCTAGCTCCCCAGTTCGAAGAGAAACCGTTTTTCGAATATCACATTTACACTATGCAGCGCCCCACTACTATACGTGACAATGAAACCAAACAACTAGCACTGCTAAGTGCGTCAAATTTGCCTGTTAAGAAGGAGATGATCTACGACGGCCGCGGTAACTGGTGGCGCTCGTGGTGGTTTCCGGGGAGAACTGGCGACCCCGGCGGCGGTTACGATACTTCGGACTATCATAAAGTCAACATAGTCCTCGAGTTTAAAAACTCAAAAGAGAACCGGATAGGCATGCCCCTGCCGAAGGGCAAGGTGAGGGTATATAAACTGGACGACACCGGAAGTCAACAGTTCGTCGGGGAAGATATGATTGACCACACCCCTAAGGACGAAAAAGTGCGGCTGTATGTTGGAGACGCTTTTGATGTGGTAGGTGATTACAAACGAACCGATTACCAAAAGCTCTCCAACCGAATGGTAGAAGAATCCTTCGAGGTAAAAGTTAGGAACCATAAGGATACTCCTGTGGACGTCAAAGTCGTAGAGCACGTATGGGACGATTGGAAAGTAATCAAGTCCAGCCATGATTACACAAAAAAGGATGCCCACACTATTGAGTTCCCCATAACAGTTCCCAAGGATGGAGAAGTCACGGTAACATATACTATTCGCAGACAATGGTAGCTTGCCTACCTGACACTAATATCGATTGGCCCTGCAGCGCGCAGGGCTTTTTATTTGTGTAGGAATTGCGTTATAGAGAGGCTAAAGAATACTAGGATTCTGTATTGTCCGCAGGAGGGGATTAGTGAAAAAGAAAATCGGGTTCATAGATTATTTTATCGACGAGTGGCACGCCAACAATTATCCGCAAATGATTCGTCAGAGTACCAAGGGGGACAAATTTGAGGTTGCTCTTGCCTGGGAAGAAATCCACCCCGAGGGGAAAATCAAAATCGACGAGTGGTGTAAGCAACAAGGAGTCGCAAAGGCGGAATCGATTGAACAGGTTGTTGACGAATGTGATTGTATTGTTGTGCTTTCGCCCGACAATGTAGAGCGTCACGAGGATCTTGCTCGGTTACCGTTGATGAGCGGAAAGCCGGTCTACGTAGATAAGCCCTTTGCTCCGTCACTGGAAGTTGCAAAGCGGATGGTTGAGCTGGCGAGAAACCATAACACACCGTTGATGTCTTCGTCGGCTCTGCGCTTCGATTCGACAGTGCAAAACGCCCTCAGTCAAATTGGGGACCAGCCAGCCAACTATATGGCGACGTTTGGTCCTGGCACTTGGGAGATCTACGCCATCCATCAAATCGAACCCATTGTAACAATTATGGGTACTGGTGCAAAAAGGGTAATGCAGTGTGGCAACTCGAACACTAACGTGATGCTAATCGAGTATCACGACAACCCTCGGGCGGTCTTCAATCAGAATCCTAACTTCCCGTTTCGGTTTGTAGCTACATATGGCGAATCCGGAGTCATAGTCGCCGACAACATGTCTGATTTCTTTCCTCGATTTATTGAAGCCATGCTTGAATTCTTCGAGACAGGCGAAGCCAAAGCTCCCATCGAGCAAACACTAGAAGTTACAGCCATATTGGAAGCGGGCACAGAAGCGCTCAAGAAGCCGGGCGAATGGGTACCGGTGCCTAAATAGGAACTCAAAAATATCGCACGGGCGAGAATATCAGTGCTTGGCGACTGACTTCAGCAGGATAGCTTCTATCGAATGCGGGGCAAGGCATAGCTGGTATTCCCAGCTTTCCGGCTGAATTGCCCGATTGGACCAGTCCTTGGGTCGCAGTCTGATGTGCTTAATTACTTCCCGGTCGGAGCGGTTATAATACAAGATCCTGTCGGGCAAAAGCGCTGCCAGCACGTCGTCAGCTTCCGCATCAATTAGAGGCGCGTTACTTCGGCTCCCGTCGATTTCGCTCAGGTAGTACGTTGCCCGCACAACCTCTGGAATAAGCTTATCGTATTCGTCTGGTTTGACAGGCACCACTACAACAAGACCTCTGCCGAAACTGCTCACGCTTAACTCTTTGGACTCTGCAGGCACAGACTTCACGAGCGACTTCCAGATCGAGGCGTCGCCCTCTACCGTTTCCACATCGCCCAGATCGCAGGTTACGAGCACGCCGTCGCGTCTGACCCAGTCGGCGATCTTTCTCAGCGCGAACTCTTCGGTAACGTTACCCTGCACGTAGACCAGCACGCGGTAGTTCGAAAGCGCTCCGTCACGGATTAGGAACTCATCTATCACGTCGTAGTCGAACATATCCCGACCGCGCTCGCCGAGCATATATGCGTTAACTGGGAAATTGCCCTCGCCGCAGTGAAGGCGGTGATCAATGGTGGGATTGAAGATCGCCACGTCTACGACGGGCTTCGCGCCGGTCATGTGGTCCTTGTACTTGCGAAGTTGCGGAATCGCGCGCTCTAAGTTCTGCGGGTATTCGAAATAAACCTGTACCCCGTTCGACACATCTGCGAACACGCGTGCAACCTCCGCATCCGGTGGTACATCCCCCGGCGGCTCAGTATAGTAAGGACAACCATAGAAATGGCAGGCGGTCGAAACCCGCTTGAGAGCATAATACGGCACGTTTCCAGGGGTCTGCAGTGCCAAGTTGTGCTCCCTTGCCATCTTGGGAATTGCCGAGTAATCGTTGCCAAACTTGGTAAGCTCCGAGGCGTACCCCACGCTCACAACGAGCGGTTGCTTGGGGTAAAACTCGCGAATGAGAGCCGCGAGCTTCGGTGCAAAGCGCAGCCACGCGCCGTAATACCACTCGACGAAATCGAGCCAACGGCGGCGGTCGGTCGACTTGCCGGATTCCCGAGCCACGCGCGCAGCCTTCTCATCAACCAATTCCGGATAGGTAACGTCTTCCCAGGATTGGAACTGCGTTCCCCAACGCTTGTTCAAGAACTCAATGCGCTTGAAACGCTTCTGCATTTCCGCTCGAAAGTCGGCGCGAGCATACGCATCACCACACCAATAACCCGGATGCGCATGCTTTTGGGGAACCAACCAAGACGTCATCGCAGCCGGATAGCCGATCTCGCCGTAGTCGGACGGAGTTGCGATACGTATCCAATCGATCTTGTCGCCCATCGCCTTGTGCTGCGCGCGGTAAAATCGCCTGTAGATATCCCAAATGTTCGGCGCCCACGGCGAAAGCTGCATTAGTGTCTCGCCGTGCTCCGTACATCTGTAGGGCACAAACTCATTCGAACTCAGAAACCACTTCGGCGGGAAATGCACCCAACA
>Ga0123519_10008559_pt1 | contig 15581 bp, 13 predicted proteins | sample YelNatPaOPRAMG02_FD_87396 | JGI IMG/M metagenome (GOLD analysis project Ga0123519, IMG submission 87396) | Hot spring microbial communities from Yellowstone National Park - Yellowstone National Park OP-RAMG-02 (version 2) | ecosystem: Environmental > Aquatic > Thermal springs > Hot (42-90C) ...
GCAGACGGAGACGACGCTGACGGCGTATCTGACGCGGGCGCTGGAGATGCTGAGGGAGGCGGGCGTAGAGGCCACGGGCGTCACCTCCCCGTGGTCGTTCGGCATCCAGGTGGAGGCGGCATACCGGCGCGCCATCGTGGCGGCGATGAAGGGGGTGTACCAGCGGGACCGGACCTGGTACTTCCTGCACGACCGACACGAGCGGCCTGAGACCAGGCCGGAGGTCGTGATCGACGAGCCACCGACGAAGCTGGTCAGCATTGCGTGCACGATCAAGGATCACTGCTGGCAGACGATCAACTCGCCCGACACGAGCGAGGGCTACGTGAGGGGGATCGCCGACCAGTTCTTGACGGCCGACGGGCGGTCCGGCGATATCCTGTCGGTTCTCCGGGCTGGGGGCTGGCCGATTCTGGTGACGCACTGGCAGTCGGTGTTCTCGAACGGGCTGGAGACGGGGATCAGGGTGATGGACGAAGTGGCCCGGCGGGTGGAGGAGCACCTGGGTGATGAGGTGGTGTGGTGCAGTGCGTCGGAGGTGATGGAGCGGACGATCCTTGCGAGCGGGAGCGAGGCATCGCAGGGCTGAGGGCTGCGGCGGCTGCGCGCGGCCGGGAGCGGGACGGAGATCTGCGGTGAGTGCGGACGGGCGGGTGTGTCGGTTTGCGCCGCGGGCCGTGTGTGAGTTCGCCGAGCGGGTCTTGCTGGCGGCGGGTGTCGAGGACTCGTCTGCGAGGCTGACGGCGAGGGGTTTGTGGCTGGCGTCGCTGCGGGGCGTAGACTCTCACGGGGTGCGCCTGTTACCCCACTATGTGAGGGCGGTTCAGGGGGGACGGATCAACCCGCGCCCGGATTTCCGGTTCGAGCGGACGAGCGCGTCGACGGGGCGTCTGGACGCGGACCATGGGTTTGGCCACGCGGCCGGCATCTGCGCGATGCGGCATGCGATGGAGCTGGCGAGGGAGGCGGGGTCGGGGCAGGTGTCGGTGCGGAACTCCAGTCACAGCGGCGCGATGGCGTATTTCGCGCTGGAGGCGTGCAAGGAGGACATGATCGGCGCCGCTCTGACGCACGGGACGCCGAAGATGCGGACGCCGAACGCGGCGACGGCGTTTCTGGGGACGAATCCGGTGTGCGTGGCGGCGCCGATGGCGGGCGAAGGCCCGTTCTGCTACGACGGGTCGACGACGGTGATGAGCGCGAACAAGATTCGCGTGTATGCAGACCGCGGCCTCGAGCTGCCGCCTCTGTGCGGCGCGAAGGAAGACGGGGAGGAGACGACGCACCCGGGGGAGGTGGCGCAGCTTCTGCCGATAGGGGACTACAAGGGTTTCGGGATTGCGTTGATCGTGGAGATTTTGTGCGGGCTTCTGAGCGGGATGCCGGCGGGGGACGAGGTGTCGGACATGTTTGGCGGGTCGCTGTCGGAGAGGCGGCTGCTGGGGCAGTTCTACAGCGCGCTGCGGATCGAGGTCTTCGAGGAGCCGAGGCGGTTCAAGGCGCGCCTGAAGGAGCTGGCCGACCGCATCCGCCGGCAGCCGCGGCGCGACCCCGACGTTCCGGTGCAGGTGGCCGGCGATCCGGAGAAGGCTTTCCAGGCCGACCGCGAGGCGAACGGCATTCCGATTGCGGAGGGCGACCTGGCGCGACTTCGGGCCATCGCGGTGGAACTGAACGTGGAGCCGCTGCGCGAGGCGCAGGGATAGGGGGGACGAGGAGGAGGGCGGGGCGGCAGCGGGAACGAGCATACGAAGACGCGGCGGGGGGCCGTGGGAGCGAACGCGCATGAGGAATCTGAGCGAGCGTTGGCTGTTCGTGTTCCGGGACCATACGGTCCCGGGCAAGGTGGAGAAGACGATGGAGCTGTTGCCGCGGGCGAAGGCGGCGGGCTTCAACGGCATTCTCCTGAGCGATCACCACCTGCTGACGATCGACCGGATGCCGGAGTGGTATCGGCGGGATATCGTGCGGGTGCGGGAGGCGATTCGGGGGCACGGGTTTCGGCTGATTGCGAGCTGCATGCCGGTGGGGTATGCGGGCAGCATTCTCGCTTACGATCCGAACCTTGCCGAGGGTGTGCCGGTGCGCGGCGCGCGCTTTGTTGCGCGCGGGGGGGAGCTGCGCTTCGAGCAGGACCCGCCAGTGGCGCTCGTGAACGGTTCGTTCGCGTCGTCGGATGGGGAGCGGTTTGACGGCTGGGAGGTGCAGACGGGGCTTGGGGAGACGCTGTTTGCGGAGCCGGGCGCCGGGCCCGGGGGTGGGATGGCGGTGCGGACGGAGATTACGGATCGGCCCTGCCGGCTGGCGCAGCGCGTGAAGCTGAGGCCGTTCCGGCACTATGTGGTGAAGGTTCTCACGAAGATAGAGGAGATGACAAACCGGGAGGGCGGGGAGATCGTGGTGCGCGCGACGGACGCGGAGGGCCGGCCGCGGCGGCTGAACTACGCGTGTCTGCGAGGGCTGCCGAGCAGCGACTGGCGGGAGCAGCACGCGGTGTTCAACAGCTTCGAGTTCACGGAGGCGCTGGTGGGCATCGGCACGTCGAGCGAGGGGACGGGCAGGGTGTGGTGGTCGAACATGTCGATCGAGGAGACGGCGCTCGTGAACGTGCTGCGGCGGGAGGGGTGCCCGATTGCGGTGCGCGGGGAGGACGGGGCGGAGTACGAGGAGGGGAGGGACTTCCGGCCGATCTGCGACCCGCGGCTGGACCCAATGGAGCTGTATCACACTCCGCCGACGGTGAGGCTGACGGCGAGGACGCGCATTCCGGAGGGCGCGGTGGTGCGGATGGACTACTACCACCCGTTGTTCATCTACGGCGACCAGGTGTGCGCGTGCCTGAGCGATCCGAAGGTGTACGAGGTGATGCGCGAGCAGGTGGTGCGGCTGAACGAGCTGCTGCACCCGGATGCGTTCCTGATGTCGCAGGACGAGATGCGCACGGCAAACCGGGACGCGGCGTGCCTGTCACGCAACATGACGCCGGGGGAGCTGATGGCGGACAATATCCGCAGGTCGGCGGCGATCATCCGGAAGCTGCGGCCGGACGCGAAGGTGTGGATCTGGTCGGACATGATCGACCCGTACCACAACGCGAAGCAGGGGCCGTACTACTTCGTCGAGGGGAGCTGGGAGGGGGCGTGGGAGGGGGCCGACCCGGAGATGGGGATTGCGAACTGGGCCGGGCACTTGAAAGGGAAGAACTGCCGCTGGTTCGCGGACCGGGGGCACCAGCAGGTGCTGTGCGGATACTATGATGCCGATGACGACGGCGCGGCGATTGCCGAGTGGCTGGAGGCCGTGCGCGAGGTGCCCGGGATCGTGGGCGTGATGCACACGAGTTGGCAGGAGAGGTTCGACACGATAGAAGTGTGGGCACGGAGGGCGTGGGGCGCGCCGTAGTTGCGCTGGGGGCGATGATGGCAGGGGCGGCGAGAGCTTCGGGCCGCGCGGCGGCAGTGGGATAGGTTGTCTCGCCGCGATGAGGTGGGCGAAGCCGCGCGAGGAGCTGAGCGAAGCCGGAATCGCCGCGACGCGGCCATTTCTACCCGCCGACTCCCAGGGCGAGCAGGAGTTCGCGAAGCTTGAGGGCGTCGTCTTCGGCACCGTCGAGGTACTCGATGGCCAGCGCGCCGGCGTAGCCGCGCCTGCGGAGGGCGTCGACGAGCCAGGCGAAGTCCACGGCGCCCTCCGCCATGGGCGTCTGCATGCGGCCGGGGGCGGCGTTGCGGACGTGGACGTGGACTGTATATTGCAGCAGCGGCTCCGTCTGGGCCAGGCTGGCGACATCGGGCTGCATGACGAAGTGGCTGGGGTCGTAGGTGACGGCGACCTCCGGCCACAGGCGCCTTGCCAGGTAGAGCGCGTCGGCTGGCTTCTCGGCGGGGGAGCCGATGTGGGGCTCGAAGCTGAGCCGGACGGGGGATTCAGTGGGGAGCGCGGCAAGCCACTTGAGGCCAGCGAGGACGCGGTCGAAGGACTCGACCCGGCCCACGCGGTCGTCGTAAGAGCCGATGCCGATGGTGAGCAGGGAGCAGCCGACCGCGTGGGCCAGCTCTAGCAGGGCCCGGTACTCGCGCTCCATCTGGGCGCGCGCGGGGGCCGTGTCGGTGAAGGGGACGCTGAAGCCGCAGTTGAGCGAAGAGACGGCGAGCCCGGCGGCCGCGACCGCGTCGGCGATCGTGCGTATGAGACGGCCGCTGGAGTCGGCCGCCAGTTGGGAGGGATGGATGTGCTCCATGGACTCGATTGCGAAGAGGTCGACGTGAGCGAATCCCAGCTCGCGGATTCGCGCGAGGGCGTCGGCGAGGGGGCGGTGGGCCTCGACACAGCTTGAGCAGCTTAGGTACAAATCGCCCATCTCAGTCGGCTCCCGAGCTGCGCTGGCTGCGCCGCTGAGCGAACAGCCAGGGGAGCAGCCGCGGCTCTTCGAACGCGCAGGTCCAGCTATCGTGGCCGACGTCGGGGTACTCGCAGTAGCCGGGGTGGCCGCCGGCGGCCTGGATCGCGCGCACCATGTCGCGGGAGAACTGCGGGGGAACGGTGTCGTCCTTCGCGCCGTGGAAAACCCACAGCGGCACATCGGCGATTTGGGCGGCCTTGGCCGGGTCGCCGCCGCCGCAGATGGGGAACGCGGCGGCGAAGAGGCGGGGGTACTCCTGGATGACGTTCCAGGTGCCGAAGCCGCCCATCGAGAGGCCGCCGATGTACATGCGATCGTCGTCGATGGCGAACTGGCGCCGCACGTCGTCGACGATCTCCAACACCAGGCGCGTCGGCCTGGTGATTGCGGGCATGCCGGGTCGCCAGTTGGACCAGCTGGCCTGGTTGCTGTCCTCGCCGTCGGGGCACTGGGGGGCAATGACGAAGGCGGGGAACCGGTCCCTGGCGGCGTCACTGGCGAAGAACCCGGAGACGCCGTTGACGAGCTGGGACAGGTTATCCGAGCCGCGCTCCCCCATGCCGTGCAGGAAGACGACCAGCGGGTAGGCCTGCTGCGGGTCATACGCCTTCGGCTTCAACAGCCGGTACGGCAAGGTCTCCCCCTGGTCGTTGGAGTAGACACGGGCTTCCCAGGCTGCGAGGAATGGCACGTCGGGCGGCTTGCGCGGTCCTTCGGCGGGGTCGTTGGCGGAGGCCGAGGCTGCGGCCAGGGCCGCGACGGCGGCAAGTGAGAGGAGGCAGCACAGCAGTAGCATGGTGGATGAACTCCGATGGTGAGGCTGCCTTGAGGTTCGTGCCGCGGCGGCGGCCCTCCTGCGGCCGGAGGGCGGGTTGTGTGGGAGAGGGAGAGCTGTTACAGGATCCACCTGGCCTTGATGCTGCGGAGGCTGCCGAGGAAGAGCAGGGCGCAGAAGGCGGCGAGCAGGGCGAAGTCGAGGGGGAGCGGGAGGCGGCCGGTGCGGGTGACGGCGGTATGCATGGCGTCGACGCCGTAGGTCAGGGGGCGGGCATAGGAGGCCCATCGCAGCCAGAGGGGGAGTTTGGCTATGGGGAAGAAGAGGCCGCAGAGGAAGAGCATGGGGAAGCGGAAGAAGTTCGAGAACGTCTGGGCCTCGAAGACCTCGCGGACGGAGACGGCGATGAAGAGGCCCAGGAAGGTTGAGCTGATGGCGATGAGGACGACGCTCCAGAGCAGGGTTCCCCAATCGATGGCGGAGAGGTCGGTGAGGAAGAGCGCGATGAGGGCGGGGACGAAGGCGTTGGCGATGCCGAAGAGGATGGCCCCGATGGTTTTGGCGAGCATGAGCAAGTGGAGCGAGATTGGCGCGAGGAGGAGGCGGTCGAAGGAGCGGGCTCTCTTTTCGAAGGTGATGGTCACTGCGAGCAAGGAGGTGGTGCCGAAGAGCACCGAGACCGCCATCACGCCCGGCAGGAGGGAGAGAACGCCGTGCAGGCCCGAGCCGGAGCGGATGAGGAACATGGCGCCCCAGGCGAAGGGGAAGATGAGCCCCCAGCTGATGTTTGGGGGCTTGAGGTAGTAGGCGCGCAGGTCCTTGTAGAAGATGCCCCAGAATGCGATCCAGGCTTTCATTGGGCGGCTGTCGCCCTCTCCTTTTCCTTCTGCATGGCGGTTGTCTCGAGGCCGGTGATGCGGACGAAAACCTCCTCCAGGGAGGGTCTTACCTTCCGCGCTTCGGTGACTTCGAGGTGGTGTTCCTCGAAGAAGTGCACGAGCGGGCCGATGTTCAGGGGGCGGCTGGATTCGACGCGCAGGCGGCCGGCGCCGACGGATTCGCACCGGAGGTCGGGGAAGGCGGCCGTGAGGGGGCGGCAGAGATCGCGGTCTGTCGCAGAGAGGCTGAACTCGACGATGTGGCGGCCCTCGGCCTGCTGCATGAGGGCGGCCAGCGAGTCGGTGCGGACGATGCGGCCGGCGACGATGAAGGCGATGCGTTGGCAGAGGCGCTCGGCCTCCTCGATGTAGTGGGTGGTGAGGAAGATTGTTGCGCCGCTGCGGTGGAGGTCGGCGATGAGCTGGCGGATCTGCCGTGCGCTGGCGACGTCGATGCCGGTGGTGGGCTCGTCGAGGAAGAGGATGCTCGGCTGGTGGATGATGGCGGCGGCGATGGTGAGCTTGCGCTGCATTCCCTTGGAGTAACCGCCGAAGCGGCGGTCGCCGGCGTCGGCCAGGCCGAAGGTCTCGAGCAGCTCTCGTGCGCGCGCCTCCCGCTCCCGTTTGCGCATGCCGTAGAGGGCGCCGCAGAAGCTGAGGTTTTCGAAGCCGGTGAGCTCGGGGTAGAGGTTGCTCTCGTCGGGGACGACGCCGATGAGGCGCTGGGCGGCCTTCGGGTCTGCGGAGCAGTCGATGCCGGCAACGCGAATGGTTCCGGAGTCGGGGCGGGCGAGTCCGGTCAGGACATTGATGGTGGTGGTCTTGCCGGCGCCGTTGGGGCCGAGGAAGCCGAAGAGTTCGCCGGCGCGGACAGTGAAGTCCACTCCGGCGAGGGCCTGCACGGGGCCGAAGCGCTTGACCAACCCGCGGACTTCGATGGCCGGCTCGGGGCCGCCGGCGTCGGCGCTGAAGCCGCGAGGCATGGGCACCGCGGCCGGTTGGCGGCTGCGGGGGTGCATGGGGGTTGGGCGGCGCGGGGCGTTCCGCGCCGCCCTATCCTTGGGCTATTTCTTCTTGCCGGTGCCGGCGCCGCAGGGGTGGACGGCCTCGGTTCCGTGGCACTTCCTCACCTGCTCGGGGGAACAGGTCTTGGGGTCCTTGCCCTTGTCACACTTCTTTGGGGATGCGCCCATTGGTGCTACCTCCTGTAGCGGAAATGGCCGGCCGGGAGGGGCTGCGCGCGGGGCGCGCCGCCCGGGGACATCGGGATCGGCGTGCGGTGGCGAGCCCTTCCAGCCAATGTGAGAGTTCCTTTCGAGCCGCGTCTATGCCGGTGCGATTGACCTGGTAGTGGACCCAGAAGCCGCGCTTGTCGGGGGTGACGAGCCCTGCGTCGCGGAGGATGCGCAGGTGTTGAGATGCGGCGGAGGAGGTGATGCTGAGCCTGCGCGCGAGTTCTCCGACGCAGAGGTCGGCGGCGGCCAGGTGCTGGAGGAGGCGCAGGCGGGTTGGATCGGCGAGCGCCTTGAGCACCCTGAGGAGACGGCCGGCTCGGGAACTGGTAAGCATCGTATTGAATGCTAACATACCGCGCGCGGCCAGTCAAGAGGGAATCGGAGAGAGGCCGGGGTCGCGGGGCAGCATGCGGTCGGTCAGCGCAGGAAGCGGTCGAGGTTCTGGCTGCGGTAGACCTGGGAGCCCCAGTTGAGGTCGTCGGGGAGGAGGAAGAGCCCGCCGGCGCGGGGGCGAAGCTTCTCGCCGCGCTGGAGGCGATCGACGAGGGCGCGCTGGAGGGTGGTGCGCCGGGGGGCGTTGGCGAGGTCTTGCCAGTTGGGGCCCAGCGCGGTGCGCAGCAGCTCCTCGAGGTCCAGCTGGGCGGGGAGCAGGTAGACCTCGCGCTGGAAGCGGACGATGTTGGAGGTGGGGGGGAGCATATCCTGGAGCTGGGCGTCGAGGAGCCAGGAGTGGCAGCAGAAGCCGGCGAGTTTGCGCTCGGGGAAGTGGGCGGGGAAGAACTGGAGGGCGCGGCGGAAGGAATCGCCGCAGGCGTCGTGGGCGAGGGGGCCGCCACCGGGCATGTGGACGTTGAGGACGGGATCGCCGGGGGCGAGGACCTGTTTCCATTCGCTCCAGGGGAGGCTGACGGCCCGGGGGAGCGCGCAGCCGGTGGGAAGGATTGGGTTGCCGGAGACGTGGGAGGCGCCCAGGGAGAGCTGGGCGGTGAAGGCTGTCTCTTCGGGCGAGCGGGCGAGCTGGCCGTCGGCGGCATAGCGAACGCCGGGCTCGGAGAGGGCCAGGACGACGCCGGACACGTGGCGGAAGGCGCGCGCCTTGTGATAGAACGCGCTGAACTGGAACTGGAGGCGTCCCAGGCGATAGAGTTCACAGCGGATGAAGTTGGCGAACCAGGCGACCTCCGGGGGGCGCAGTCCCCAGGTGGTCTGTCCGTCGCGGTGGCGGCGGTGCTCGATTGCGCGGATCAGGTCGGCCAGCGTCTCGCGCTCGACCTGGGCGGGGATGCGGTGAGCCGCGTTTAGCTGGCGCATCCTGGGCAGGCCCGACAGGAGGACGAGGAGGTAGAAGGTCTCTCCGTCGGGGCCGAGCGCTGGCGCGAGGGAGGGCCAGGAGCGGCAATCGTCGAAGGAATGGTGAGCGGTCGCGAAGAGCGCGCGGTGGCAATGCCAGGCGAGGGCGGCGAGGGGTTTGCTGGAGGCGACGAGGCGCGAGACGCGCTCCAGCGCGTCGGCGATCTCCTCGGACAGGCCGACCTCGCGGCAGGCGGTGCGCGCGAACCCGGGGGCCAGGAATGGGATGCCGTCCTCGGGAAGGGTGGCCTGGGATTCCTCCCAGCCCTTCTTCAGTGCGTCACCGGCATCGGTGATCCCCAGCGCGCGAAGCATGTCGTGGAAGGTCATCGGCTGCGAACTCCCGGGGGAAGATAGTTCGGTGTGGTGATCGCGGCATCCTCGCGGACGGTGGGCAGGCAAATTTGTCGCAGAATGGGTCGACCTGGGGGGCGATTCGTGGTATACTGCTGTCAGCCTACCCCTGAGGCAGGCGAACACAGAGAGCCGTAGGATGTCGGAGTGAGCGAGACGTCAGTGGCGTCGGCCGATCTCCGTTCCCACGACGCTTTCGGAAAGGAGATCGGCACGTGACCACAGGAAAAGTGAAGTGGTTCAACGACGGCAAGGGTTTCGGGTTCATCGAGACCGACGAGGGTGATGTGTTCGTGCATCACTCGGCCATCGAGGGCAGCGGGTTCCGCTCGCTGCGCGAGGGCCAGGAAGTCGAAGTCGAGATCGGACAGAGCGCCAAGGGCCCGCGCGCGGTAAGGGTTCGGCCGCTCTAGCCAAGGACCGGCAGAAACGAGAGGGCTCGGGCGAAAGCCGGAGCCCTTTGTCATTTGGGGGAGGCGGAGGCAAGGCGAAGCGCGGTGGGTGGTTTTGCGGGCGGCCTTGCGCGGGGGCGGCCGGCGGATCTTGTCGGGGGGTTGCGTCATTTGGGGCCATTGGATGTGCGGCCGGGGAGACGCGCGGGGCGCGCGGTAGCGCGGGTGGGACGCGCGCTTGGGCGCGCAGGCGCGAGAATGCGCGGGTGTGCATTGTTGCCGACGGAGGCTCGACATGAAGAGATGCTTTGTGTGGGCGGTGCTCGCCGCGTGCGTTCTCGGCATTGGGCCCGCAGCGGCGGCGGAGGAGTACGCCCAACCGCTGGACATCAGCGGAGTTAGCTGCTTCACGTACCGGGACTACGCCTACGTCCCGTATCAGAGCGCGTGTGATTTCCTTGGCGGGTCGCTGGGCTTTGATGCGAGGCGCGGCGTGGGAGACATCTATTATGGTGGGAACGGGCTGGTACTGACGGTGGGGAGCACGCGTGCGAGGTTCCAGGGAAGCCCGGTGAGGCTGCCGGTGCCGCCGGTGGTGATCAGGGGTGTGCTGATGGGGCCGGTGTCGATCTTCCACGACTATTTCTACGTGGACATCGAGTGGACGCAGGCTCCGCGACGGGTGTTTCTGTACGCCCCATCGGGCTGGGGCTACTTCGACGTGTTGGGATACACGCCATCGTACGCGAGCGCGGTACTGACGGCCTACGGAGTGGCCTACGCGCCGTCGCCCTTCCTGTACAATGGCATCGTGTACGTGCCGCTGCTGGACTACTGTGACTTCTTCGGGATCCCGGTGTTCTTCGAGCCGGACTACGACGACTTCGTGTGCATCGCCAACGGGATCGAGGTGGTGCTGATGGTGGGCAGCCCGCGGATCTATTTCGGGACCGAGTCTGCGCTGCTGCCGGGGCCGCCCGTCATTGTGGCCAACACGGTGTGTGTGCCCGAGGGCTTTTTCATCGAACGGCCGATCAGGGCTCCGATCAGGCGGGTGGGATCGGTGCTGCAACTAACCGGCAGGTTCGGCGTGCGGCAGGCGCGCATCGGTTCCCGGCCGCCTGCCAGGGTGGCCCTCGCCCTTCCCCCACGGCCCGAACGGCGCCTCGGGATACCGATCAGGCCGCAGAGGCTTCCGGGAATCACGGCGCCGGCGCAGCGGCCGGCGCGAACCGGACTGCGGGGGCCGGCGCGGCAGGCAGGGCCCGGGGCGCCTCCTGCGCCGCAGGTGAGGCCGAGGCCGCCGGTGCAGGGGCCGGCGCGGCAGCCAGGACCCGGAGCGCCTCCTGCGCCGCAGGTGAGGCCGGGGCCGCCGGTACGGGGGCCGCAGGTGGGGCCGAGCTTCGGCGGGCCTCCATCGGCGCCAGAGGGGCCGGGACGATTCGCGCCGCAGCCAGGCGGGTCGCCTCCGTCTGGGCCCGGGTTCGGGGGCCCGCGCACGGGGAGGCCGTTGGTGCCAGCGCCGCGACCTGGTCGGCCGCCAGGGCTTCGGGCGTTCCCGGGTCCCGCCGAGGGCGGCGGGGCGCCGCCCGAGGTCGGGGCACCGGGGCTCAGGTTCGGGGGCCCGCAGGGAGGGCCGCCGGAGCAGCAGCGGCCGGAGAGCGGACCGCCGCGGACCGAACGGCCCCGACAGCAGCGTCGAGGGAGATAGTGACGGTTGCGAAGAGCGATGTGACGCGCCGGCGGCAGCAGGCAGCGGCCGCCGGCGCGTCAGCGGCCGTGGACCTCGCCGCGTGGGTGCGGGTGGCCGGATGAGGGGGGCAGTGCGTGGTGAAGGTCAGGGGTGAGCGACTGGGGTTGGGTGGACTCTGCGGGGCTGGGGGAGGAGGGGATGGACATTGTGGCTCGCGGTCCCGCCTGGCACTTGCGGGGGACAAGCGGGGGTGCTGTAGGTGTGACGGAGCCTTCTGGAGGACCGGCCTGGGTGCCGATGGCGGGCGGCGGAGTGCCCGGTGAGGGCGCGGGAGGGGACTATCGAGGTTGGGCAGATCCAGCGGCACGATGCGCCGCTGGAGTTCGGGTACCTGACCCCCCGAGGCGCTGACCCGGGCGGCCGAGCTGTTCGCGCGTGCGGAGCGCGCGGTGGAGGGGGATCCGGCTCTGTTGCACAGAGTGGAGGTGGCGCGTCTTGAGGTGATGTATGCGCAGGCGATGCTGGGACAGCACACGCGCGCGTCGCGGGAGGCTGTGGTGGATCGATTCGAGGGCATCGCGCGGAGGGAGGGGGTGACGATGGTGGGGGGAGGCGTACAACCTGGAGCGGTGGGTGCGACGGCAGCTAAGCTGAGAGGGCAGGTGTCGGGGCGATGGGCCACGGGCAGGAGGAGGGGGCGCGCCCGACGAAGGCGCAGGAGCGAGCGCGAGGGCGTGGCCTGCGGTTGCGAGCAAGGGGACAGCGCGGGGCAGTCCCTCGAGCACGGTGACTCCGGGCAGGTCGCGCGGGGCGCGCTTGCGCGGCAGGGACGAAGTGATGCGCATCTGGGAGTTTTCCGCAATCATCTGGGCCGGCGCGGTGGGGGCCGGCTTTCTGGGGTCGCTGACGGGCCTGGGCGGCGGCGTTGCGATCGTGCCGCTGTTGACGCTGGGGCTGGGGGTCGACATCCGGTACGCGATCGGCGCGTCGCTGGTGTCGGTGATCGCCACGTCATCGGGCTCGGCAGTTGCATATGTGCGCGAGGGGTTCAGCAACATCCGCGTGGGGATGCTGCTGGAGATTGCGACGACGCTTGGGGCGACGGGGGGTGCGATCCTGGCGAGCGTCGTGCCGGCCTCTACCATCGCGGTGGTGTTCGGGGCGGCTCTGGTGATGTCGGTGTACTCGGCGATCAAGGGGCCGGGGCTGGAGGCTCCGGACGCGGCGCCTGATGCGCTGGCGACGCGGCTGAGGCTGCACGGGAGCTATCCCGCGCGGGACGGGGTGCGGAGCTACCACGTGCGCAACGTGCCGGCGGGGTTCGGGCTGATGGGGGTTGCCGGGGTGCTGTCGGGGCTGCTGGGGATCGGGTCGGGGGCGTTGAAGGTGCTCGCGATGGATCAGGTGATGCGGCTGCCGTTCAAGGTGTCAACGACGACGAGCAACTTCATGATCGGGGTTACGGCGGCGGCGGGCGCGGGGATTTATCTGAACAACGGGTACATCGACCCAGGGCTGGCGATGCCGGTGATGCTGGGGGTTTTGCTGGGGTCGCTGATCGGCGCGCGGGTTCTGCCAGTTGCGGCGACGAGGACGCTGCGCCTGGTGTTTGCCGCGGTGATCCTGGCGCTGGGCGTGGAGATGGTCTACAACGGGCTGACGGGGAGGGTGTGAGGTGGCCGAGGAGCGCCGGTGGACCAACGAGAAGATGGACTGGATCATCAGCGGCATCCTGCGGGTGGGCGTGGCAGCCGCGGCGCTCGTGGTGTTCGCCGGAGGGGTCTACTACCTGGTCCGGCACGGCGCGGAGCCAGCGAACTACCGCGTCTTTGTGGGGGAGCCGCGGCAGCTTCGGAGCATTTTCGGCGTTGTCGGGTTCGCGCTCTCGTCGCACAGCCGGGGCGTGATAGAGCTGGGCCTGCTCATTCTGATTGCCACGCCGATCGCCCGGGTCGTGTTCTCGGTCATCGCTTTCGCGCGGCAGCGGGATTGGACATATGTGGTCGTCACGCTGATCGTGCTGGGCGTGCTGGTGTACAACTTGACGGGCGCCTATCAGTAGCGAGGCCGGCGGGCTGCGGCACCGGCGGGGTGGGGGCGCAACAGGTGGCGGTATGGCGCGGCCCGCGCGAGCTTCACAGACTGGCCTACATTCGGTCACGGTATTTCCACAAGCTAGATGTAACTTCTCCTGAAGTTGGCGCGGAGCTGCCGTGAGACGAACGATCGAGCTGGGTGACGCGTTCAGCAGCTCTGAGGAGGGAGATCGAGGATGGCTCGCCTTACCCGGTGCATGGTGGTGACGGTTGTGTTTGGGGTGCTGGCGGGCGTGGTCGGGGCGGATCCGCTGCGGGTGGCCGCGCTGCCGGTGCTGCCGCCGGAGCTGGCGTACGAGATCGGCAGCGCATACACGACTTCCAGCAACAGGCCGGTGTCGGTGACGGTTTGCCGCGACTTCGCCGAGCTGCGCACGGGGCTGTCGGAGGGGAAGTTCGACGCCGTCTTCGGGACGTGCCCGGCGTCGTCGGCGGAGCTTCAGCGGCTGGGGCTGGTGTCGAGCGATACGGAGCGGGTGGTGTTTTACTACCGCCTGGCGATGATGCTGCCGCCGGGGGACCCGAAGGCGATCTTCGACGCGGCCGACCTCGACCGGCCGGGGCTGCGGATCGGGCTGTGCACGACGCACGCGGCGGGGCCGCTGGTCGAGAAGCTCAAGGCGAGGGCGACCGTGGTGAGCAGCGACCGGGAGCTGCTGTTGGATATGCTGGAGCTGGGGCGGCTGGACGTGGTGGTAGCGATGGACTCCAGCGGTCGGCTGCGGCCGGACCTGGTGGTGATTCGCTTTCCGCGCGCGGTCGCGGGGGAGGGGGCGGCGGTGCCCGTGCGGGCGTTTGCCGCGGCGAACACGACGCGAGGGGCCGAGGTGAAGGCCTTTCTGGACTTCTGCGCGGGGGCAGATGAGGCGGAGAAGGTCATGCTGGAGCACGCGATCATGACCAGCGACGGCTCGGACGCGGCCTCCTACAGCGAGGGAGCGAGCCCGCGCATGATGCCGGCCTATCGGGCTCTGGCCAGGCAGATCGCGATGGACTATGCGCAGGGCGGCAAGACATGCCTGGACCTGGGGTGCGGCCCTGGCGAGATGACCGTGGAGGTGGCGCGGGAGACGGGGATGGAGGTGACCGGGCTGGACATCGAACCGGAGTGCCTGGTGCTGGCGGACCAGTATGCGAGGTCGCAAGGGCTAAGCGATCGCATGCACTGGGTTGCCGCGGACGTGCACGCGCTCCCGTATCCGGACAACAGCTTCGACCTGGTTATCAGCCGGGGGTCGATTTTCTTCTGGCGGGATCAGGTGAGGGCGCTGCGGGAGATCAGACGGGTGTTGAAGCCAGGCGGATATGCGTTCATCGGGGGCGGCTGGGGCCGGCTGCTGTCGAACGAGGAGTGGCAGAAGGCCCAGCCCGGCGTCGCTTCGATCGCGGATGCGGCTGTGAAATTCCACTTTCCGTATCCGCTGAAGAACGTGCCGGCGCTGATGTGTCGCGCGGGGATCACGGACTATCGCTACATCACGGAGGGCGGCGCCTGGATCGAGTTCAGGAAGTGAGTTCCCAGCAGGCGGTGGCAGGAGCGGGCGGCCCGGCGGCCGAGGCGTCGGGGGGCGACGCCGGCGGGCTCGTGCGGGGCCTGGGCCTGACTGACTGCGTGCTCCTGGTCGTGGGGAGCATGATAGGGAGCGGCATTTTCCTGACGACCGGCGAGGTTGCGAAGCGGCTGCCGCACCCCTGGCTGATCCTGGCTGCGTGGGCCCTGGGAGGGGTTCTGGCGCTCACGGGCGCTCTGACATACGCGGAACTGGGGGCCGCGATCCCCCGGGCTGGAGGTCACTACGTCTACCTGAAGAAGGCGTACGGGCCGCTGGTGGGCTACCTGGACGGCTGGCTATCGTTTGTGGCGTCCTTCCCCGGGTCGATCGCGTTCGTCGCTCTCGGGCTGATGGCATATCTGCCGTCGGCCTGGACGGGGCATGGTCTGTGGAGTGTCCGGGCACTGGGGGTGGACTGGAGTGTGACCTCCGCCAATCTGCTCGCCATGGGCGTGATTCTTGGGCTGTCGGGGATCAACGCTCTCGGGCTTCGGATGGGCAGTGGTGCGCAGAACGTCCTGACAGGGCTGAAGCTGGCTGCGCTGGTCGGCATCGCCGGCGCCGGACTGGCGTCGGCGCGGGGGGACTGGGGCAACCTGGGGCTGGGCGCGCTGCCGGGTGGGGGCGACGTCGGGCTGAGCGGGCTCGGCGCCGCCCTCATCGGCGTGTCGTTCGCGTTTCTGGGGTGGGATGCCGCGACGTATATGGCGGCCGAGGTGCGAGGGCCGCAGCGCACCGTGCCCCGCGCGCTGCTGCTGGGCACGCTGGTGGTGCTCGCGGTCTATCTGGCGTTCAATGTGGCGCTACTGTACGGGGCGCCGGCTGCCTCGCTGGGGGGCTCGGAGGCTCCGGC
>Ga0123519_10008561_pt1 | contig 15577 bp, 22 predicted proteins | sample YelNatPaOPRAMG02_FD_87396 | JGI IMG/M metagenome (GOLD analysis project Ga0123519, IMG submission 87396) | Hot spring microbial communities from Yellowstone National Park - Yellowstone National Park OP-RAMG-02 (version 2) | ecosystem: Environmental > Aquatic > Thermal springs > Hot (42-90C) ...
ACCATTAAACATAAATGCGTTAATATACAAAAAATCGCAAGGAGAGTAATTGCCAGAGTTATACTTATCTGCTATCTCGTCAAATTGTTTTATCGGAATTGCCTCACAAGATAAACCTTTCTGAACCTCTTTTAACAACCAAACAACTCTCTTGTTTATATCATTTAACACATTTACTTCTGTCTTTGGCTTAACAAAAAAGAACGCTGCGGAACCACAAAAAGGCTCTACATATATTCTATGAGGAGGTATGAAATGTTTAAGCCTATGATAAATATAGTAGCTACCGCCAGGGTATATAAACAATGGTCTTAGAGAATAATCTATCATACCTTCACTAATCCTTTTTCAATTTTCTGTGCCAATTCAAGCCTTTTCTCTACATCTCTCTTTGCTTGCTCAGCCTCTTCTATTCTACCTTTTTCGTATAGTGTCTTGACACCTCTGTAATTCTCCATAGCCTTCTGAATATCACCACCAGCAGATTTAATTTTTGATTTCAATACAAGTGCAGAAGCATCAATACCAAACTCTGGATTCCAGAGATCCTCGTGCATATATGGAGGGTCAAATGGTTGAACCTCCGATATGAAAGTAGGTAGTGTAACTTGTCCCATACCATAAGCAGTATAACCGTGTTGCAATAAAGAATCAAGACTACCAGCAGTATTCCCGACAGGTCTCAATCCAGACTCGTGCTTAATGTTAGCAAACAATAAGCCAAATGGAACTCCTCTCTTAGCAGCAACCTCTTTAATCTTTGCAATGATTTTGTCCTTTGCCCAAACCCTATTTACTAAATCCTTTTTCTCTTGCCAGGTATTATACAAGTGAGTGATATATCCCCTACCCTTTGGGTCTCCATATCTTAGAAATACAGCCTCTACTTTTGCAAATTTCATAATCTCTTTCCTCTTTACAAAGCCTGTTAAAAGTAAAATTCCTGCCACGCCTATAATTATATGTGAAAGTTTTATTCTCACTCTAAATCCTCCAAATTAATATTGCTACTAACAAACCTTTCAAGTAATATCAAAGTAATACCTGCGGATATAAATACACCTAAACACATAAGCCAAAAATAATCCTCCAAAGACAAATATAAAATACCATAAATTAGTAAGTTTGTCCAGAAGGACATACAAGTATTACAAGCAATAGGCTTTATCCCCCGCTCATTGAAAGATTTTAAGATTGGTAATATCCTAATAAGCCTTGTTATGTAGAATGAGGCAAATGGGATTAAAACTATGAGAATGATTAAAAAAAAAGAGTTAGACATATTTCTACCCAAAAATACCGCTCAATAGATTTCCCAAATCATCTGCTGGTATGCTATACACAAATAGACAAGACTTCATCCTAACAATATCTTTTTTATTATCAATCGATATTCTCATCAATACAGGTCTTTTAGTTCTATGCTCGTAGGCAAATATCACATAGTTAAGGGTTTTATCCTCATCATTTACCCACTCAAATATCTTTTTCAAATTGTAATAGTGTTCCTCGATATAACCTTTCAAATCGCCCTTATCTTCAAGATTTTCATATCTCTCTATGTAATACCCTTTGACAGGCATAAGACCTCCATACTCACTTATCGCATACATCACAAGGCTTATAGTAATTCACCTTGTATAAATACCCAAACTTCGAGACTTTTATGATATACCCAGTATTCAATGATTGATACACCAAATATCCCTTTATGCTATTCTTAACAATCAACTTTGCCTGATACTTCTCAAGAACCTTCTGTAAAGCCTCTGGATTGTTATACTGCTCTGATCTTACTATTTCCATATTACTTCTTCCTTGTTAAGAAATATACTGCACCGAGACCTACTATCCCAGCACCACCTATCAATAACCACTTTTTCATTCCACCGCCAGGAGCCTGTCCTGCAACTTCTGGACTCATAGGTATATCAGATGGCATCTGTGGCACTGCACCCCCACCACCACCAAATAAACTTCCCATTATAGGGGCTATAGCCTTCCCAGCCTGTTTACCAACAAACCCAGCAACATCACCAGCCTTGTTAAGGACCCACTTTGCAGGTGTAGTAGCAACATTCAAAGCCTTACCGATACCTTTACCAACACTCTTAAAGAAACTACCAATACCAGCAAGTTCAGTCAATTCACCTATGTCTATACCAGCAAGTTCCGAAATCTGACTCTCTTCAACTTCTCCCTCTTCACCAACTACAGGCTGTAATTCACCAGACTGTTCCAGATATTCCATTCCTTGCTCTACCTGAGGTTTCAACTTCTCAATATCACTCTTCAATTGATTTATCTTTTCATCTGTCTCTGCAACAACATTTACATAATCAGGGTCTGTCTGTGCCATCTGCTCATAGGTTTTCTTTTCCTCTTCAAGTCTCTGTAATTCAGCCTGTTTAACATCAAGTTCATCTTTATCCCCGAGTGTCTTCTGTGCAACCTGAATATTCTCAATACCCTTTGATACAGCACCTACTCCAACCTGATTAGCAACAATATCTTTTACCTCATTCTCTACATCAAAATCACCCTTGTCAATCTTCTGCTCAAACTTATCAGTTGCTTCTTGTGTCTTATCAAGATACAACTTGTGTGCCTTATATCCAGCAAGCCTCATTTTCTTTAATGCCAATCCCTTTGCAAGTTTTAACATAGGGACTGCAATCTGCTTTCCTGTTTTCTCATCATTCAATTTTTCCGCTTCCTTGAATTTAGACTGCAATTCCTTAAATTTCTGCTCTTGCTCTGCTACCTGATTTTCAAGGACATTGATATTCTTATTTACCTGTTCTTCCTGTTTCTTTGCAAGTTTCTTTGTCTCCTCTGCAAATTTCTTTGCATTCCAATATCTCAACCTATTTGTTAGCCTTGTTCTAATATCTGGTGCACTTACCCACTTTGTCGGTGCCGGGACAAACTTCTTTTCGATGATACCTCTGTATATTCCAAGCAATTCTCTGTGGACAGTTATATAATCTGGGTCTTTTACCTTAGTTACAGAACCAGGTGATTTAGGCACATACGGTATATATGCACCATCAATCCAATTCTTTACACTACTATCCAAAAACTTCAAAAACCCGAGTTTTGATTTTGCATACTTCTCAATTGCATCTGCAAGTTTCTTCTGATACTCAATTAAATTTCGTCTTCGTTCTGCTTCTATCTTTGCTCTATATTCAGCATCTCTCTTTGCTTTTTCCTGTGCCTTTCTTTTTGCTTCTCTCCTTTTCTTCTCTTTATACTTTTCATAAGCAACAGCACCGCCAACAACCAGGGGCACTATCCCGACATCATCGAGTCCCTCTAACATCATAACAGTATCACCAAAATCAGAGACTCCCTCTTCATCTGGATAATATTTACCAACATTGACATTTCCTAACTCTTCTATCTTCATAATTCAAACCTCCTAAAACAAAGTTAAATATACAACAAACTCATCACCTTTTCAATAAAAAAAAAGTAGCCAATAATAAAATACCTCCACCAGCAAGGTAATAGTAAATCTTATTATCACTACCACCAACAACTTGTCTTTGTGCTTTTCTATGTGCCTTCATCATTGCTACTTGTTTATCATAAGCCTCCTGTTTTGCCTGTCTTACTTGACCTATTGCTGTTATACCTTTGACTGCATAATTCACAACTTTTAGCACAGGCATAATCGGAGATGGGATATTACTTGCTACTTCTAATGCCTGACCTATCCTCTTTGCCTTCTCTACATCGAATTGACTTCTGTCTATGTATTGCTCTAACATTTACTTTCTTCTGAGGATAACAAAACCTACTGTAAGTGCTAATATTCCACCTATGATATATGGGAGTTTTGACTTCTTTGGTTGTTCTACAAGCGGTGCAGGCTTCATTTCAATCTTCTCTGGTTCTTTCTTCTCTTCCTTTTCCTCTCCAATAGGCTTACCAGACTTTTCATATTCAATAGCCTTATTCAATAAATCTATTTCTGACTTATATTCACTCGATTCCTCTACATATCCTTTACCCATCAAATAATCTGCATAAGCATCCAGATATTCTATAGTTTTGTCCAACTTGAAAGCAAGACTACCTGGTAGTGAAGGTGATTTTGGAAAACTGTAAGGTTTGCCTAATACCTTCTTTGCTAATTGAGGTATATATCTATCTCTGAGATAAGTAAGCATATCTTTTGCATACTTTATATTTTTAGATTTTGCTACCTCTGTATACCCAAAACCTGATAACTCTTCTATTCTCATAATTACCTCCTCAAGATTAGTAATAATGCAACGAGACCAATACCACCACCTATAATATATGGTAAATAATTAGTCTCTTCTCCTCTTGCCATAGTAGGAGCAGGACTAAACTTAATAGATGGCTGTGTAGTTGTTCTTACCTCTGTCTTGCCTCTACCCTTCTCAAATGAAGTAGACACAATCTGTTTTACAGGTTCAGGTATTTTTGAATACAACTCACTTGCCTTGCCATACACCTCACCAGCCTTTGCAATCATATCAGTCCAATCACCGAGTTCCTCTATTCTCATTTTATTATCCCTTTCTTCTTTAAGAACAGATAACCTAAAGCAAGACCAGCACCAATAATAATAATCTTTGTAGGCGATATGCCTATTGAAGGTGCTTTGTTTGCCTCTTTTATTGCATTGACAGATGCCTGATATTCTTCTTTTGTTATCTTGCCTTGATTGAGGAGTTTTGTTTGTTCCTCTATTTGCCTTAATGCCTCTCTGTTATTCAATGTCTGTTCATACGCTGCTTTGCCTTCTGGGTCCAGAGAGGACACCGCCTTATAAGCAAGGTATGCTGTTCCTAATGCAAGCCCTCCTGCAACAACAATCTTTGCAAGCCCAACTATTGCAACAGCAGGCAATACCCCAAGATCACTCAATTCAGATGGATAACCCTGTCCAAATACATCACCCTTTGCAATACCTCTATTCACAAGTTCCTGTCCTATAGTCCTTATAGGTGCCTCAAATATCAAACCATAAACAGTATAGGCATCATAGTTAGTCTTCATTCTCTTATTGAAATCATTTTTAAGTGCCTCAAGTAATTCATCGTGTCCACCAAACTTATTTCTCAAACTCAATGCAAGGGCTCGTAAATCATTATAGGACTTTTTAAGTAGCGCATCCGTAGATGGATTACCACCTTTATAAACCTTCAAGGTGTTAACCATTTGCTGGACACCATCCTGATAGGCTTTATACCCATCTATAACTGATATATCACCAGTAATCTTTGCATAAGCATTACTAAAAAAATCTTTTATCCCTGAAACTTCCATAGCATACTCCTCCTAAAATAGAGACTCATCATATTTGATTGCTCGGACAATAACATTTGCATCAGCAGTCGGATGACCACCACCCCAATTAACATATAGGTATAGAGATTCACTCATCTTCATTATAAAGTTTATTTCAACCTGCAAGTTAGTAGCAGTTAAAATAAACTGATAAGGCATAATCATATCCACATTTTTTGATAAAAGGCAAATCAAACCAGGTGGATTTATAACAGTGTCAGCAGTTGATACTAATATATTCACATACGCAATATCATAGGCAGATGAATATATCAATGTTGCCGAGTATGATGGTGCTTTAAGATTGTTATAGTAATCTGGAAATGCTAACCTATACTGACCATAGGCTACAAGGCTTGCTATGTCTTTTTTTTTAACTACCTGTCCAATGTTCACCTTTGGAGGTAGTGGTATATTCGCCATTTCTTACTTCCTCCATAGGTTTTTCGCAAAGTAATATTTCAAATACTCAGGTGCTACCAGATCACCAATAAGTATTATTCCTACATTGACATCAATAGATGGATTTGCAACCGTTGATAGATTTGCCCGAATATTTGCATTAGGCTTTGCAAGTATCCCAACAAAACTATCAGAGGGATTTTTGATATTTATAGGTGAGAATGGATATAGCGTTGTCGCTGTATTGAAGAATGAATACCCTCTCCCTGAGTCCTCAATATTAAACCTGATATTGTGGTAATCACGGTTCGCTACCGTCCCACCAGCATTAACCTCTGTTAGATATGTATGAATTGCCCTAATATACAGCCAATACGCAGCGTTTACTGTGAAGTAGTTTGTTGGTTGCGTTATAGCACCAGCAGAAGTTATCACACCTGTAAATGTTATAACCTCTGGTCTTACCAATTCCTGAATAGGAATAATGGCTTTCTCAACAGCCCCTACACTTGCCTGTAATTGTTCTACTTTCTTATTCAGTATGCCTAACTCACTCATCTTAACCTCCTCAAGTCATTAAGACTTGCATTAAAAAAGAGAGAGATGAGGCGGAGTCCTTACCTCACCTCTCTTTTATATTACACCGAAACGGTGTTATACGCTTGCAGCCCTCTTGATGATCCCGTGCAGAATCGCCCTGATTGCAAATACCTGATTTGCAGTATATGTAGGAGCAGTCTCACTAACCAGTGGGTCATAGTGGAGAGTTCCATATATGCTGTAATCAGAATTTACATAGAAGGTTTCCTTCAGCTTTGGAATAGCTGCCTGGGAGGGCATACCCAGAGAGAATATGGAAGTTCCATTCTCTACTGTGCTACCATACAGACCATACCCAGAAGCATACTTATCTGCAAAACCTTCATCAATCAACACATTGTTGATTTTCCACTCCATCCAACAGTGGCTGAGGAACATCTTTGCATCGTTGACACCCAGAATACTATTCCCATAAGCGGGGAGTATCTGCAATCCCAACTTCGTGATAAGCATCTCCTCACCAGAATCAAGTTTTCTTGGAGTAGAGAAGTTTGTCTGGTTCTTTCTCTTGTTGTTAACATCTACGAAGAATTCAAGTGTAAGACCAGTAGAAATCGCACCTGCGGCACTTGCCACTGTGGTTACTGTATCATACTTGTCTCCTTCATAGGCGTTTGTAAGAGAAAATACTCTTGCTCTGCCCTGAGAATCCCTGACAAGCAACTGTCCAGGCTTGCCTTTCAATTGATTGATCAATCCTGCCATAGTAAATACCTCCTTGCCTAAACAGGCAAAATAATGTTATATCACAGAAGCATCAACTTCAGGCTCTTCATCAAGCCCATATAGTTTCTGCTCCTCTACACCAGTTAGTGATTTTTGCTCTTCTATACCTGTAAGAAACTTCTGCTCTTCAATACCGGTAATCTCCTGTGGGATACCAGTATCATCAGAAAGACCACTTACAGATGCCTCAATCTCCTCAGCAGATGGGACATCAAGCAAACCTTTCATAGGTTTCTCTGGTAGTGCTTCCGCCTTAGGCTTCATAAAAGAAGCAACCAGATCACCAACCGCACTACCAACAAGCCCCGCTGCAATACCATAGGCAACATTTCTGTTATACCTATTGGCAAACGCACCAAGGACTATACCAAGACCAGCCTTTATTGCTGTCTTGAGGTAATCATTCTGAACCTTCTCTGCAATGAACTTTTGCTCAAGGAACGAATAACCTGCGGTTGCCACACCTGCGGCTACGCCGATAGTCCCAAGAGTCTTGACATCCTCCATACTGATGAAGTTCAAGTCAAACAATCCCTCATCGAGATCATCAAGACTGAACCCCTCAGTATCGTCAAGAAAATCTAAATCTCTAAATCCTCTTTTCCTTTTCATATCATAACCTCCTAAATTTGTTCTACCAATTTTCATAGGCAGACTTGCCTCTCTACATAAGTCCTTAAAAGTTTTTGTTGTTGACCCTTTAGGACCGAAAGAGGCACACCTACAATAGCCCTTCGAGTCTTTCCTAACTGCTATGCACTGCCTAATTGACATAATAAGCCTCTAATCTACTACTTGCTTCACTTTCCCTTTCTTGACTTTTGTTTCTTCTTGGATTTATAATTTGGGTTCTTGACATATATACCATATCTCTTGTAGTAGATACCAGGTCTATCTGGACCAACTAACCCCCAATTTACAAACTTCTCTGGCTTGTCCTTGAACCTTGCAATAGCATCATCCCTTGACATACCCGCCGGGGCATACTCTGCACACCTAACCTTACCCTTTGGTCCTTTCTCTTCTCTTACGCAAACCATAATTGGTCCGCTTAAAGGTTCTGAAACATCTGCTAAGACAACATCAGCGAAATCTGCCAATTTCCTTTTTCTTCTTGCCATTGTAAATACCTCCTAAAAAAAGTTAAAAATTAAATGGCTCATTAAATCTAACCATTCAACAAAACAGATAATACCAAAACTGACAAATACTGTCAAGTATTTTTTTTATAGGTGGGTGTTTTTATACCCAGTGGGTAAATTTTACTCCACTTTGTAGAATTTAGATTTGGCGACAAACTGCTTTGGAACTTCCCATCCAAAAGGTTTGTTTACACTGCCATCTACAGGTATCCAAGTTTTTTGACTATCAGGTAATTTATGAGGTGGAATACCAACCAGTAAGTAGATATGATTATAATCAATTCTTGATTTTTGTGCAGGTGTCATATTTCTATAAACATCTGGTCTAACCGCTGCAACTACTCTTATTCTTACAGGATAACCTATTGACTGATAAAGAGAGGCAAGAAGTATTGTATAATCATCACAATCACCACCACCAAATTCAATGGTCCTTGCAGGGTGTTGAAATGTATCTATTCCATTTATATCGTGCACATATCTGATGTATTTTCTAACCCAATCGAATATTGCTTTAACCTCACCATAATGATCTCTTTCCTTGACACAATGCTTATCACCACACAATCTACTTACTATCTTCACTGCTACTGCTCTTACTTTTGGGTCTTGTTTACCCTTATTTATCATTTCGATTACTCTTTTCACTCTCTGGTCAATAGTCTTGACCTCATATAGATTACCCTGCAACTTATCATCTACTTTAATATCACCAATTATATCACCAATTTCCTGATTACCTGACTTCTCTTCTTGTGGTTTTACAACCATATATATTCCACTCAGTATCTGGGCGGAACCTAAAAGAATATCCATAAAAGAAGGCATAATAATCTCCTCTTAAAAGGTTAAAACAGATTATCAAAGGCAACCTTAAATTCCTGCCTTTGCCATCTGCAAGAATGATTTATACCACTCTTTATAGGTATTTTCAATATATTTTTTTAGTTTCTCGTAAGTTTCTGGTTTTAGGATACCCTTATTATCCTCTATTATCTTGTTAAACACCTCTTTTATACCATCTGCCTTCTTTTCGAGTATAATCCTTTGTGTAGAGGTATCAAATACTTGAGTGCCATTTGATTTCAAAAATTCAACCATCACTTTTGCTATATCATCATCATTACCTGCTTTATCAAGCATCTCTATTATGTTTGGAGGTATAACAATCTTTTTAGGTTCTTGCTCTTTTTGTATTATAACAGGCTTCTCTTCTTTTGGTTGCTCTATTTTTGGCTGTTCTACTTTAGGATGTTCCTCTACTTTTGGTTTTCTTCCTCTCTTACCTTCAGTAAGTAATTTCTTCTTCTCAACTGCTTTCTTAATAGCATCTTGATATTTCGATAACATCTCTTTTAATTTGTTGTTTTCCTCAATAAGTGCACTTACCTGTTCCTGAGGCACATTCTTATTTTGACTAATCTGTGATATTAACTCTGGGGCGTGTTCTGCAAGTGATTTAACAAGTGAACCAAAAGCATCATTATTTTCTGGATTTACATAATTAGATAAATCTCTTACCCTTTCATACATTTCTATAAACTTATCGATTTCACTCTCACGATTCATTGCATAATTCTTTAATTCGTCTATCTCTTTTTTAAGGGCATCCATCTGTGTTTGTGCAAGTCTCTCTTGCATTTGTGCAAGTTCTTTTCTCAAATTCACAATCTCATCAGATTCATTCTTGTTTGGTTTGATCATCTCCTGGACTGCTTTAATAGTTTCAAGTAGTGTCTTCTCATTATCCTCCTTTGGAGGTCTTAAGTTTAGTAAATCCAAATCAGGAGTCTTCTTATTGTTTATCTCCTCTTCGAGGAATTTTAGTTTATTGACAACTGGCTCGAGGACTCTTTCTAATCCCTGCAAAGGATTAACATCATCTTTTTTTGATCTCATCATCTCCATCATCATCATCATCTGGTTATTCATCTGTTGCATCATCATAGCAATCATATTATTATTTTCTGCATCTGGAGTCTTTACCTTTATTGACTCAATTATCCTATTCCATCTCGCCTCATCTTCCCTTCTCTTTTGGTCCTCTCTTTCAAGCATCTGAGAGATTAAATCCTTCATCTGATTTAACATTAACGAGTATTCATTCTGCTGTTGCACAGGTTGAACTGGCTGTATAGGTTCAAGTATATTTATCGCACTGCCAACTCCTATAATCTTCTTGCCTGTTTTCTTATCATACTTCACAATTGCAGGTATATACTCCCCATATCCATATAGCGGGACTATCCTTTTTCTAACAACATTTTCAAGCCCTCCGAGGGCTATAATAGTAGGTTTATCTACTTCATAATCAATTAGAGATTTTCTCCCATCTTTACCAACTTTGTAGAAAACATATTTGTCCTGAGACTCAAGTTCATCTTCAACCTTCTTATCTTGTGTAATAGGGGTTTCAGATACATCCTCTATTTCCTTCTTTTCAATCTCCTCTGGAATATCAAATTGCTTTATCTCTTCATCATTCAATGCAAGTTCAGATGGATTTAGTTTATTCTCTCTATTCATAGCGGACCTCCTTTAATTCTTGTTTGGTAAACTAATTTTTAACAACGATTGTTTATAAAGTTCTACAATAGGTTCACTATTATCAACAATCATATAACCACAGTTGCTAATATCTGGTCTCTTTATAACATTCAATTCTCCTAACATAAGCCTGCCATCTTGCATAAATATTATTGCTCTTATGTTCTTCAAGTAACTCCTATTGTTGACTTCCTCAATCTCTCCTATTAACGGAAATGGGTTAAAATTCACAATACCTATCATTTTTTATCCTCCTTGTATTCTATGTTTTTAATTCTATTACTGAGATCCTCTGCTGATGGTCTATCATAAATCGTAGTAGTAGATGGACTTGAATGCCCTAATAGTTTCATAATCGTTATTGTATTCACACCAGAGTTGGCAAGTTTAGTTGCATAGGTAGCCCTAAATGAATGAGGAGTTAACCACTTAATACCCATATACTCACCTATTGCCTTCACCTTCTTGAATACTGATGTATAAGCAATTGGCTTATTTCTTATCCTGTCCTTATAAGGTTTCGGGAATAGCATATCAACTCCATCTATGTGAAATTTAGTTCTCCATCCAGACAGATATTCTGACAATATTTTATTCCCGTATGTCAATATTGGGACCTCTCTATACTTGCCTCCCTTTGTATTCAATACTTTTATGATATACCCGCTTTTAGTCTTGATCACATCCTGCAACCTCAAACTAAGTATCTCCTTTATTCTCAATCCTGACAACGGGAGGACTTTTAACAATGTCTTGTATGGGTCCTTGAAGTATGTATCGACTACCTTGAAATAATGTAATACCTGTTTATCTGTGAGTGCATTTTTAGGTTCCATAATAAGTTTAGGCAATTGCGAATACTTTATGGTTGCGTTTATACCTACATTGTTTGACAGGAATTTTAGATACTTCTCAACTCCGTAAATGTATGTATTCACGGTAGCAGGGTTCTTGCCTTCCTTCATAAGGTTTGATATAAACTTGTCAACCGATATTTCACCATCAAGAGGTGTATTATCAACCTTTAGATAATCAAGAAATCTTAGTATACCATAAATGTATGTCTCGAGAGTGCTCTCTGGCATTATACTTACAGCATAGTTGTAAAACTTGGTTAGATTATCATCAATGAGATGTTTATACTTTCCTTCGTATGACAATAGGCTTATCATTAAGTAAACCCCTTACAGACCAGAAATATACAGATTAAGTTTTAATTTGTCAAGTAAAAAAATATATTTAATGCGATTTTTTTGTTATTCTACCTGCTATAAAGCCAATTATAAAGATACTGAGTATTCCACCTACTACATAGGACCCATACTTGATAGCCTTAGGCTTAGCTGCGTCTATTACACCTTGCTGTATTGGATCTATGATAGGTTTTAATATTTCAAGGGACTTTGATACTGTTTTAGGTGGTTCAGAAGGTTTTGATTTTCTTGTGATAGTATCGACTATTGTTTGATTTATACTTTCTACAAGACCAGCCCCGAGATTGTATAAATCTTGTTTCCTCTGTCTTGCTATTTCATTGACTGCCTCTTTTACAGTTGCTTCGATTATGTTAGCCATCTTTAACCTCCTGAGAGGGAATAATACAATGTTAGACAAGAGATGTCAAGTGATTTTTGTCCACCTCTTGTCAATATAAATTTATGCTCTCCTATATAACTTTATATAAGTGGGGGTTAAGGGGGCTTGCCCCCTTGCAAATACATACATTGTATTCTTGCTATATCCATATTATATCCTTGCCAGGTTGCATTTTTATTACAGGGGTATGTATTTGTATATGCTAATAAAATCTTTTGTTATATGTCAAATGAGGCACTAAATCCAGAATTTTTATATTAACTTATATAAACTTATGTTTTTTACCCCTAAAAAAACAAGGGATGTGCCTATATATTTAAATAAAACTATATAGCATAAGTATATATATATTGTTTTCTTTTTCTTTTGCATACTTTTCTTTTTCTTTTGTGAAGCCTCTTGCATACCTTTATTGACAAATTGTCAAAGGTATGGGTATAATTATACCCAGTGGGTATTTTTCTACCCACTGTAAAAAAATTAGACGGTCGCTAATATTAGATATAGTATATATAGCGTAGTATCAAACATAATAGACATATAATACACAATAGTAATTTAAAAATAATTATTATTATTCCTTAGCAGGGGGGATGCAAGGGGGGATTTTTACCCTATTCCTTGTTTTTTTAGGGGTATAGGTTATAAGCATACATAAATTTATTTAATTTTATTTAATGAATTGATTTCTTGTGATTGAAATAAAAGGGTTCCTGGCAATATATAATAAAAGTGAAAGGGGTTTATTATGGTGGTGCTATTGCCAAGAACCCTGAGATTTACATTATAATTGAGTGAAGACCAAGAAGATAACCTTTAACTTCTCCAGATGTAGGAGTTCCTACTGCTTCGATAGTAATTGTTAACCACCCGTTTGAGTAATTAACTTCAAAGTGCTTTATTGCGGTTCCACTACCACCAGATATATTTGCACTTCTTACAGCCATAAATCGAGCCATAGTTTTAAGTCTATCAGTAAACTCCTTGAAGTTTGTCCTTAGGTCAAGAGATATCTGTGCTTTACCTGTTTCATCAAAGGTGTCGAAAGATGCTGTAAACCCTCCAGAGTATTTACCTACCAACTCGAAATTCAGTGTGTTTGACATATTACAAATGAGAAGATAATTACTTTACCAAAGAGTGCAATGCGAGAATGTTTCCAGAGACAGTGTAAGTTCTGGTATTACCTGTTCCAGGTGCTGCTGAAATTGACATAGTTACTGTCAGGATGTTAGTGGAACTATCATAGGCTGCTGTCAATGTTGTGATCCCCGCTGCGGCTGGTGTTGTTTCACCTATATCACAAGAGATTACTTCTATTGTTATTGCCACAGGTCCCTTTTTTGCTTCTTTTATGAAATCAGAAGCGTCTGCAACAGAAGTCAAATCATAAGTAACTGTTTTACTTGTGTCAGAAGCACCAAATGCAAGATCAACTGAATACTTACCTGAATGCTTGCCATTCTTAGTGAAACTGTTTGCCATCTTACAAACCTCCTAAAAAAGTTAGATATAAAATATCAGATTTGATTTTGTGTGTCAAGAGAAAAGTTTTACCCACTTATCCATATCTTCAATCCATCTTCATTCTCTACAAGTTTAGTTGCTTGTTTTCTTGCGAACAGTTGGTAAGGAATTGCATCGAGAGATATTTTGTATCCATTGGCGAATTGAATGTCTTTAATATTGATAGTAAAATCATTAGTGGATGATGACCCTCGTAGTAATATTTCAGCATTGGAACTTTTATATCCAGAGGTATTGATATTTATAAAGTTTCCAGTATTGTCTTGACCACCAGCAAATAATATCAGTATCTTATCTGTAAAAATTCCATCATCAAGTTGATAGAAATCACCACATTCCCAAGCAGAACAATTCATAGCATAACTAATATTTATCATCGCAGAAGATGCACCTCTAAATGCACATCTATACAATCTTCCACTCCCCCAAGAAGAACTTGCCTTTATACCAATATTATTAAAAAGACATTGCGAAAAATATGATTTTACTTTGTTGTAGCTTTCATACGCATAAATAGTTTTTTGTGTTGAAGCAAAGAAATAACAATCATTAAATTCAGTTCCATAAGCATAAAAATTGCCAATAATCTCAAAATTTAAATTACACATCACAAATCCGAATAAATCAAACCATGCAGTTTTTCCAGACGGAATTTGCAATGTGGGGCAATTATAAATACTTATTTTTGTGGGTGTTCCGCCACCTAACCAACTTACTGCGTATATGGTATCTGCTGTATTCTTTATTATCCTATAACAATAAGCAGGCAAATTGTTATAACCATTTACTATTAAACTTTTACCTTTTAATTCATCTATGCCGAAATTTGGATTTGGTGAAACTTGAATTGTAAAATATGAATTTGAATTGTCATTTGTTTTTGTAAAGGTATAATTTGGATTTGATAATTCTCTATATAACACAAACTCACCTAATATTGGAGTTTTATAATAAAATGCCGATTTTAATAAATCAGTATTCCCCCATTGATCCCCCTGATATGGTTTCCCAGCACCAGAAAAATAATAATCGTAGTAAGTATTACTTGGGTCTGTTCCAAATCCATCTCCAAGATTATAAGTCCCACTCTTAACAAATACTCCCCTGCCATTAACAGATGCTATTTCTAATGCTCTTTTCAGTGATTTTACAGGGCTATCTGCCTCCCCTGTATTACTGTCATTTCCATCTGGAGACATATAAACATAATTGTCTCTTGTATTATTTATTAAGCCTCTAAAAGGTGTAATTGGCATAGTTAACCTCCAAAATTATGCAGTTTCTATTGGTAATCTCTCTACCGAAAATCCCCAGAGATCCCATCTAAATCTACCATCGTTCATTCCTCTACAACCAAAAACAGGGATATATTTTTGTGTAGGTGCTGTAATAGTAGTCTCTATTATCCTCATTTTTACATTCCTGAAATCTTCTCTTGTTGGATAGTCTCCAATCATTAGGCTTGCCTTGTTTCCTGTTTCATTACAGGATAACATAGCAACATAGGTCTTGTTTGCTTCGTAGGGTAAATCCGTATTAGCAAGTATAGTTCCATTCTGTTTAAGACAGAAATAATATGTTGTAGGATTTACACTTACAAGTAGGTGAGTTGACTCATCTATATAATATCCAAATTCTGGGTAGAAATTATTAGGTAGCCCATATATTCCCATAAATATAGCCTTCATAATACCATTCTTCCAATCGAG
>Ga0123519_10008562_pt1 | contig 15575 bp, 12 predicted proteins | sample YelNatPaOPRAMG02_FD_87396 | JGI IMG/M metagenome (GOLD analysis project Ga0123519, IMG submission 87396) | Hot spring microbial communities from Yellowstone National Park - Yellowstone National Park OP-RAMG-02 (version 2) | ecosystem: Environmental > Aquatic > Thermal springs > Hot (42-90C) ...
AAAGACCAGGAACTTCTTTGTATTGAAAAAAACATACCATTTTTTGTTGAAAAACCAATTCATCTTGATTTAGAAAAAGCAAAAGAAATTGCAGAAAAAGTAAAAGAGAAGAATTTGATTACATCAGTGGGATATGTTTTAAGATATTTTGATATTATAGAGAAAGCAAAAGAAATTCTTGCCAAAGAAAAGATTGGCCTTATAAGAGGAAAGTATTTTGGAGAAGTGCCTGGAGGTGGAAAAGGGTGGTATGCAAAAAAAAATCTTTCAGGAGGTCAACTGATAGAACAAGCGACACATACTATGGATATGATGAGATATTTTGTTGGAGATGTAGAAGAAGTTTATGGATATAAATTTGAAGGAATAAATAAACAAATTTATCATGGTTATGATGTAGAAGATGCTTCTACTACATTGATAAAATTTAAAAACGGAGTTATTGGAAATTTAAGTTGTACATGGTTATGGGAAGGTTATTACAGCGAAGTAGAAATAGTTGGGAAGAAATTTATTTTAACATATAAAGGCAACCAAGTAATTGTAGATAGAGGCAAGAAAAAAACTACTTATATTTCAAATGTTGACCCTATGAAGATAGAAGATGAATCTTTTATTTCTGCAGTGAAAGAAGGTAATCCTAAAAAAATAAAATCTGATTATATAGATGCTTTAAAAACTCTTGCAGTTACACTTTTAGTGCACAGGTCTTTTGAGAAAGGTATCCCTGTAAAAATTTTGTAAGTTATCAGGGAAGCTGGGTATGGTAAGAAAGTACATAGTTAATAGCAGCAGGGGGATTAAATCAAAATTCAAAAATCAAATATCAAAAATCAAAATGACAAGTCAAGTTCGCCACTAAGCCCATTTTAAAAATTTCTTAACTTTCTATTTTTCGTCCATTACTACCCTTTTTCTTTTTAAATTTTGTAGTGAATAAAAAAATAAATTTGACAAATTATAATGAAGTATTTTATAATATTTAGTAGTGAATAAAAAAGGAGGAAGAAATGGGCGGATTTTTAAGGGAGATGAAACGGAAAGACAAGTATGGCCAGCAGTATAGTTACTGGGTGGCGGTTAAGAGTTACCGAGATAAAAAAAGTGGGCAAGTTAAACATCAAGTTTTACAGACATTTGGTCGGCTTTCTCCAAAAGAAGCAGAAACATTAAAAGAGTTATGGGAATTGAAAAAATTAGGGAAAAAAGTTTTGGTAACTAGTTGGGAAAAAATTGTAATTGGAGCCAGTTATGAATATTTAAGTATAGAAGTATTGGATAGAATTTTCAAGGTATGGGGATTAGAAGAAGTATTTAGTGATGGAAAAGAAAATTTAGTTGATTGGATAGATATGGTAGAAATTCTTGTATTGAATCGTGCATTATGTCCAAATAGTGATTATCAGGTAAAATGGTGGTATCCTACAACGATTTTACCCCAGATATTAAATGTTTCACCATCTTTAGTTAACCCTACTCGTATTTACCGATGTTTGGATAAAGTATATTTAAAAGAAGAGGAAATTCAGAAACATCTGTACAAAAAGATTACTATGTTGAATTATGACGTAGTTGGTTTAATTTTTTATGATATTACCAGCAGTTATTTTGAGGGATACAAATGCAAGTTAGCAAAATTTGGGTTATCTCGTGATAAAAGGAAAGACAAACCACAACTTCTTTTATGTCTTTGTGTAACAAAGGAAGGATTTCCTTTTTACTGGAGAGTATTACCTGGTGGTGTTCATGATTCTGAGACAGTAGTGGAAACCGTAGAAATATTAAAGAACAAATTCAATGTAGGTAAAGTGTGTGTAGTGATGGACAAAGGGATGGTAACTAAAGATAACTTGAAAGGACTGACTGATAAACAACTGTATTACTTGGTGACATTGCCACGATCAACATTTCGCAACCTCTATTCTTTTCCGAAAGTACTTTTAGAAGAAATTGCTTCAAAGTTAGAAAAAGAAAATGAGAAAGACCAACCTGATTATCAATCAGTTATGAAACAATTTTCCTACTTTACTTATTATTCACCCAGGGCATACTTTCATCTTTTAGAAGAAAAAGAAAAAACTTTTCGGTATATTCTTTGTTTTAATCCAGAGAAGTTTGTAGAAGAAAGGAACCAACGGGCTAAAAAAATGAAAGAAATTGAACAATATTTTAAAGCATGGAATGAAAAACTCCTTCGTTCTCATATAACAAGAAAAAAAACCTATATAGAGAAAGAAATATATTCTTATTTAAAAAAGAGAAAAGCAGTTCATCTATTTATCTGGGAAGTAAAACGGTTAAGAAAAATAAAGAAAAACAAATCAATCATTACTCTTTATCAACTTTTGTGGAAACCAAACACAAAAAAAATTCTCCGATTACAATTAACTGATGGACTTTACTGTTTGAAAAGTAATTTACCACAAGAGGTATCCCCGGAATTCTTAGTTTCTTCTTACCGGCAGAGAAGAAAGGTAGAAAATGCATTTCATTATCTGAAAGGTTTTGTAGAAATAAGGCCATTTTATCATCATAAAGAAGAAAGAGTTAAAGCACATATTAGTATCTGTATCCTTGCTTATTTACTCCAAATAACAGTAGAATATCTTTTAAAAAAAGCAGGCCATCACATTTCTTTTCAAGAATTCATTTCTAAGTTGGTAACCAGTCGTGCAGTAGAAGTAGAAATTAAAAATTTAAAGGAAAAAGAAATTCGGACTCCTAATATTACAAAAGAAATTGAAAAACTTGTTCAAGCAGTAAATCCAGAGTTGTTCACTCAAACAGAGATAGAAAAAAGAAATAGTGCTTTGTAGTGAACAAGAAAAAATTTAACTCAGCGACGGTATTCTAATCTTAGTGGCGAACTTGACATGACAATGCAAAATCCAAAATGAGAAATCAGAAACAAATTAATAATCAGGGAAGACGGGTATGAAAGTTGTGTAATGTTAAATGTTTTATGTTTTTAACATAACACATAACACATTGAATATGCATAGGTGAGTGAGTATTTACAGTTTACAGCAAACTACAAACTATGTACTAACCCCTATGGTACTGAGATAACGGGCTTCCCTAAGGACTTACTTTAAAACTTTAAAAATATTGTTTTTAATATAGAACTTGTTCCAAAGTAAACACCCAAAACTATACCAGAAGCAACAAGTATTCCACCGCATACACCAATTATAAAATTACGAAAACTAAGATTGAGCAATACCGAAGCAATTGTTCCTGTCCATGCACCTGTTCCTGGTAATGGAATCCCAACAAAAAATAACAACCCTATTGTTTGATACTTTTCAACTATTTTTGTCTTTTTTTTTGTTGAAGACATTAACCACATTGAAAATTTTTTGCCAAAATGAAATTTAGAAATAAAATTTAAAAATTTATGAAGGAAAAAATATAAAGGAATAATAGGGATGAAATTACCAATTATTGATAATACCAATACTTCTTGAAATTTTAATCCTGCTATTAAACCATATGGGATAGAACCTCTTAATTCAACAATAGGAGCCATTGCCAAAAGCAAAGTAATTATTTCTTTTTTCATTCTTGCCAACCTTCTTTACCTTTTAATGGAACAAACTGACATCCTCCTAAATTTTCTTTAATAATTTCTCCATTTTTTTTAGTAATTAAAATTAAATCCTGAAAATAAATATCTCCAATAGGCATTATTAATTTCCCATTATTTTTCAATTGAGAGATTAATGTAGGAGGAATTTTTGGCCCAGCTGCTGTTATAATAATTTTTTCATAAGGAGAATTTTCTTCCCAACCAAGTGTTCCATCTCCAACTTTTATTTTTACTGAATACCCAAGTTTGCTTAAAATTTTTTGTGCTCTTTCTGCTAAGACAGGAATCCTTTCAATAGAATAAACTTCACATCCAATTTCAGCAAGAATTGCTGATTGATATCCACTACCTGTTCCAATTTCCAATACTTTTTCTTTTTCAGAAAGACAAAGAGATTCAGTCATCAATGCAACAATGTATGGTTGGCTAATTGTCTGTCCTTCTCCAATAGGTAGTGGAGTATCTTGATAAGAACAATCCCGTAAATTTGCAGGAACAAATTCTTCCCTCGGAACTTTTAAAAAGGCATGTAAAACTTTTTCATCTTTTATTCCTCTTGCTTTTAGTTGAAATTTAACCATATCTTTTCTTAATTTTTCAAATTCCATTTTATCTTCCTCAGTAATGGACAGCATAAAAAAATTATCATCTTAAAAAATCTTAAAGTATCAGAAACAGAGTTTATTTTGCTTTTCTCTCCTTCATATACAGTGACAATAGGAACAGAAGAAATCTTAAACCCTTTCCATGAACTTTTTATAAGTATTTCAGATTCTGTTTCAAAATGAGATGTAATGAGATTTATTTTTTCAAGGACTTCTCTTTTTATTAATCTAAATCCAGATTGGGAATCAGGTATAAATTGTCCTGCAAGAAAAGAAATTAATAATGACATACTTATATTGGTAACTTTTCTCAAAAATGGCATATTTGTTGAAAAAATTTTCCTTTTTCCAATCCAGATACTAACTTTTGGTTTTTTTCTATATGCTAATAAAAAATTTTCAATATCTTCAACTTTATGCTGACCATCTCCGTCCATAGTAATAACTGCAGGTATTTTTTCTGCCACAATATACTTAAATCCTGTTTTTAATGCTTCTCCTTTTCCTTTACATGTTTCATGTCTTAAAACAATTACTCCGCTATTTTTTATAATGTGAAAAGTGTTATCTGTTGAACCATCATCTATTACTATAATTGTTTTAATTTTCTTTTTTAATTTCTCTATAATATAAGTAATATTTTTCTCTTCATTATGTACAGGTATTAATACAGCAATTTTTTCTTCCATAACAAGACACTAAGGGTATTTCTCCGGTGTGCTTCACCGACTCAGCACCTGTGCCAAACAGTGCTCCTTATTCGTCGTACTGGCACCCTGAAACCTGATAAGGTATAAAAACAACTACTTACATTAAGGTATTTCTTGCTGAACTACGCAAGAAAAAGCATCAGGATTTTGAAAAACAAGAATACTTTCTGCTTTAGACAATAGGGGATAAACCCTTTTCCTTGTTTAATGTTTTATGTTTTTTTATCATTTCACATTTAACATTACACAATCTTTCAAGATACTTGTGTTTTTAAAAGAAAATTTTTAATTTTTTGATTTTCGTATTTTTGTAATTCAGGGTCTTCTTCAAAAATTCTTTCTGCTTCTTTTCTCGCAAGATTTAACATTTTAAGGTCAGAAACAATGTTCCCTATTTTTAAAGGAAGAATCCCGTGTTGTCTTGTGCCAAGTAGATCTCTAGGTCCTCTTAATTTAAGGTCTATTTCTGCAATTTCAAGTCCTTTTTCTGTTTCAAGAAATGTTTCAAGTCTTTTTATTATATCACCTTGATTTGTATAAGAAATTAAAAAACAGTATCCAATTTCTCCTTTTCTTCCAACTCTTCCTCTTAATTGATGAAGTTGTGCTAACCCAAACCTTTCTGCTTGTTCAATTATAATAAATGATGCTTCAGGCACATCTATTCCTGATTCTACAACACTGGTAGATACAAGAAGAAGTACTTCTTTTTTTCTAAATTTATCCATAACTTTTTCTTTTTCAACTCTGGAAAGTTTTCCATGAATAATACTTATAGGAAATTCTGGAAATTTTTCTTTAACTAACTCATATTCTTTGATTGCAGATTTTATATCTTCTTTTCCTTCAATTGCTGGAGTGATTAAAAAACCTTGTTTTTTCAAACTTAATTGATGTTTTAAAAAATGATATATTTTTTCTTTTTCTTCTTTTGAGAAAAGGTATGTAACAACTTTTCTTTCTCCTTTTGGTAAATCGCCAATACTTGAAAAATCAAGGTTTCCATAAAAGGTAAGGGCAATACTTCTTGGAATTGGAGTAGCACTCATAACAATATAATGAACTTCTTCTCCTTTCTGCCTTAATAACTCTCTTTGTTTTACTCCAAATTTATGTTGTTCATCAACTATTAAAACTTTCAAGTTTTTAAAAGAGATATTTTCACTTAAAAGAGCATGTGTACCTATTACAACCTTTATTTCTCCATTTTTGATATTTTCCATAATCTTAGTTTTTTCTGATTTAGGAAGTTCTCCAAGTAGAATAGAAACAGAAATATTTTGTTTTAAGAAAAACTCTTGCCAGTTTAAAAAATGTTGCTCTGCAAGAATTTCTGTTGGAGTTAGTAAAACTCCTTGAAAACCTCTTATTGCAAAAACCCATAAAACAAAAATAGCAACAACTGTTTTGCCTGAACCCACTTCTCCTTGAATGAGTCTCTGTATTATTTTCCCATTTTTTAAATCTTCTATTATTTCCTCAATTACTTCTTTCTGCCCAAAAGTTAATTTAAAAGGTAGAAGTTTTTCAAATTCTTCAATTAAATTTTCTTCCCTAAAAAATTCTTCTTGATTAAGTTGTTTATCTTGAATTTTTGTTTTTTTAAATAAAAGAGATAATTGTAGTTTAAAAAATTCATGAAAAATTAAATAATTTCTTGCTTTTTCAAGGTCTATATCAGAACGTGGAAAATGTATATTTGATAATGCATATTTTATATTTGATAAACCTAATTTTTGTCTTCTGTCAAAAGATAAAAGTTCCATTTCAGAATAGTTATTAAAATTATTTAAAATATTTTTTATAACTTTTCTTATATATTTTTGTGTAAGTCCTTTCGTTAATGGATATATTGGTAAAATCCAATCTTTTCTTCCCCCTTTTTTTATTTCATAAATTGGATTAATCATATGTAATTCATTCTTAAAAATTTCAACTTTCCCATTTATAAAAAATTCTCTTGAAGGAAGAAAAACATCTTTAAGATACAATTGATTAAAAAATGTAAGATATAATATTCCTGTATCATCTGTTATTGCAACTTTTAAATATGAAACTCTATGAAAAAATTTTTTTTCTTCTCTGACAAGAACTTTACCTTTTACAGAAGCAATTTCTCCAGGTATAAGATTTGAGATTTGTTTAAAATTCCTTAAGTCATGGTATCTCCTTGGGAAAAAGAAAAGAATATCTTCAATATTTTCAATTCCAAGTTTTTGGAAATAATTCTTCCTTTTTTCACCTACTGTAGGAATTAGGGAAAGTGGTGTTTGAAAATTTAATTCCATGTTTTATAATTATTTTTTTTTAAAAGGTAATGGAGGTTGTTTTTCAGAAAAGAATTGATAAAATTTTAAAATTCTTAAAAGTTCATTTGTTGCTGAATGGTAAACTTGTCTTGAATTTATTTTTTCTATCAGTCCTGAAATAATGGTAGGAAATTTTATAACATGTTCTATTCCTTTTTCTTTCATAAAAGAAATACTTTCTTTTTTTAAATTTTCTGATGAAGGTAGTCCAGGGATAACTAAAATTTTAAAAAAGTTTTCTTCTTTAAAAAACTTCTTTATCTCATTTAAAAAAGATGGCCGTAAAAAATGAAAAATTTCAGGGGAATTTTTTAAAACAGAAGGAGTAAATTTCATAGTGTGCCATCCCACTGGTTTTATTACTCCGTTTTTTATAGAAGGTATATCCTCCTTTTCAATTAAAAATTTATCTTCTAAATTATTTTTTTCTCTAAATGTAAGATTTTTAACAAAAATTACATCTTCTTTTTGAAGAACAAAAAAACCATTTATCCAGAAAAATTCCTTAACAATTTCTATACTTGTATAACTCATTTTTATGGTATAAAAAAATCAAAAAAACATAGCCCTTTCCAAAAAATAGATATTATTGCTCCAACACTTAAATAAGGCCCAAAAGGTATATAATCTTCTCTTTTTTTTATTTTTAAAAAAATTAAAGTAAGACCTATTATGCTTCCTAAAAGAGAGCCAAAAAAAACTGTTATAAAAACTCCTTTATAACCTGTAAATGCTCCAATCATAGCAAGAAGTTTTACATCACCACCTCCCATTGCTTCTTTCTTTAACATAATTTTACCAATAACTCCCAAAAAAAGTAAAATACTACCTCCTAAAATTACACCTGAAAGAGAATATATGAAACTTTCTTTTCTTCCCATTTCATAAAAAAGGTCCGGGAAAATTCCAGAACATAATAAACCAAGTATTATTCCAGATAAAACGATTGTATCAGGGATTAAGAAAACATCTATATCTATAAAACTTACAATTATTAAAGATAAAACAAAAACAATATATATAAAGAAGATTGGTTGTAAATGAAATTTCTGATAAAGTAAGAAAAAAAGAATTCCTGTAAGGAGTTCTACTAAAAAATATCTTGGTGATATTTTACCTTTACAATATCTACATTTTCCACCAAGAATTATATAACTTAAAAGAGGAATATTATCATACCATAAAATTGGATGATTACATTTGGGACAATATGAACAAGGGCTAATTATAGATTTACTTTTTGGGAGACGATAAATACATACATTTGCAAAACTTCCAAAAATAAGTCCTATAAGAAAAATTAACCAACCCATTTAATCCCCTTTTTCTATACTTGCTTTTATAAAAGATGAAAATAAAGGATGAGAAGCAAAAGGTTTTGACTTAAATTCTGGATGAAATTGTGTAGCAACAAAAAAAGGATGATTTTTTAGTTCAATTATTTCAACAAGATTTTTAGTAGGATTAATTCCTGCTATAACAAGTCCATTTTTTTCAAAAATTTCTCTGTATTTATTATTAAACTCATATCTATGTCTATGTCTTTCATAAATTCTTATTCTTTTATATGCAGAATAGGAAATGGTTCCTTTTTTTAAATTACATGGATATGCACCTAATCTCATTGTACCACCTTTTTTCTTTATCCCTCTTTGACTTGGAAGAAGATGAATTACAGGAAATTTTGTATTCTGATTAAACTCAGTACTTGATGCATTTTCCATTTTACATACATTCCTTGCAAATTCAATTGTAGCACATTGCATACCAAGACATATACCTAAAAAAGGAATTTTGTTTTCTCTTGCATATTTTATTGCAAGAATCATTCCTTCAATCCCTCTAATTCCAAATCCTCCTGGAAGAATTATACCTGAAACATCATTTAAAAATTTTTCAGGTCCTTCTTTTTCAATCATTTCAGAATCAACTTTTTTAAACACTACTTTTACTTTATTTTCAATCCCACCGTGAACAAGTGCTTCATAAATTGATTTGTAAGAATCTTGAAGAGTTATGTATTTGCCAACTACTCCAATTTTCACTTCTTTTTTTGCATTTCTTAAAATATTCACTATATTTTCCCATTTTTCAAGATTATATTTTGAATTTGGTTGTAGACCTAAATATTCAAGAATGATTTTATCAAGGTTTTGTTTTGAAAATATTAAAGGTATTTCATAAATTAAATCTGTATCTACTGCTTCAATTACCGCTTCTTTCCTTACATTACAAAAAAGTGCAATCTTTTCTTTTATTTCATCACTAAAGTATTTTTCTGTTCTACAAAGAAGTATCTCTGGTTGAATACCAATTTCTCTTAATCTTCCTACACTATGCTGGGTTGGTTTTGTTTTTATTTCACCTGCTACTTTAATATAAGGCAAGAGAGTTAAATGGATGTTAAGAGTATCATGTGGAGGAAGTGAAATTTGAATTTGCCTTATAGTTTCTAAAAAAGGAAGACTTTCAATATCTCCAACAGTCCCACCAATTTCTACAATCACAATATCTACATCTTTTGCAAGATTTAATATTCTTTCTTTTATTTCATCTGTAACATGAGGAACTACCTGGACTGTTTTACCTAAGTATTTTCCTTCTCTTTCTTTTTGAATAACTGAATAATATATTTGTCCACTTGTAACATTGTTTCTGTGAGTGAGTTTAGCATTAGTAAACCTTTCATAATGTCCAAGGTCAAGGTCTGTTTCTGCTCCGTCTTCGGTTACATAAACTTCTCCATGCTGGAATGGGCTCATAGTTCCAGGGTCAACATTGATATAAGGATCAAATTTTAAAAGTGTAATATCATATCCATGGGCTTCTAAAAGAGCACCAATTGAAGAAGAAGCAATTCCTTTCCCTAATGAAGAAACTACTCCACCTGTAATAAATATAAACTTTTTCATTGTAAATATTTTACTATATTTTTAAAAATTTGAAACCCATTTCCATAAATCTCTTTATTTTTTTCTCTTGTCCAATCAGGATAATGATATTTAATAAGGCATCTTTCAGGATGTGGCATCATCCCTAAAATTAAACCTGAATTATCACAAATACCTGCTATATTCTCTATAGAACCATTTGGATTAAAAGGATAACCTTCTAATTCTCCTGAAGATGAAACATATCTGAATACAATTTGTTTTTTTTCATTAAGTTTTTCAAGGACTTTTTTGCTTTCTGGAATAAATTTACCTTCAGCATGAGCAACAGGAAGTTTTATTATAGAAGGTATATCTTTTAAAAATGGGCATATACTATTTTCTACTTTTAAATAGACCCATCTATCTTCATATCTTCCAGAATCGTTCCATCCCAATGTTATTTTCTGGGAAGAATGCCATGGTAAAATTCCTGCTTTTACAAGAACTTGAAATCCATTACAGATTCCTAAAATTGGTTTTTTATCTTTTATAAAACTTTCAATTTCCTCACATATTTTATATTTCAATTCATTTGCAAATACTTTACCTGCAGAAATATCGTCTCCATACGAGAAACCTCCAGGAAATACAAGAATTTGGTAATCTTTCATTTTTTTTCTTCTTGAAATAAATTGGTTTATATGAACTCTTTCAGGTATTGCGCCTGCAAGATTAAAAGCCCATTCTGTTTCCATATCACAATTTGTACCAGCAACTCTTAAAATAAGGACTTTTGGTTTTACCAATTTATCTTTCCTTTCCAGGCATCTTCAAGTTCTTTTTTATTTATTTCTAATAAAATTTTTCCTTTATTATATAACTTTAAAAATGGTAAAGAAATAACTTTACCTATCAAAGAAATTTCTTCTGATATTAAGTTTTCAAATTCTTTCTGAAACTCCTTTTTCACTTCAATTATAAATCTTCCTTGACTTTCAGAAAACAAAAGGGTCTCTACATCACAATTTTCACTTAAAATTTTTTCAATGTAAATCTCTGCTCCGTAAATGCTTCCTATTACCATCTCACTTATAGCACAAATAAATCCTCCATCAGAACAATCATGAATAGAAGATATAAACTCCATTTTCACTCCTTTATAAATTTTTTTCATCAGTTTCAATGTTTTTTCAGGTCTTGGAACAGGTACATTCCCACCTTTTATATTCAATGTTTTATAATATTGAGAACCTCCAAATTCACAATAAGTTTTTCCACATAAATATATTAAATTCCCTTCTTTTTTAAAATCTGAAGAAACAACTTTCCTTATATCATCAATAATTCCAATTCCTGAAATTAAAAGTGTGCCTGGAATTGAAACAATATCTCCTTTCTCTTTTATAAAAAAATTGTTTAAACTATCTTTACCAGAAATAAATGGTACTTTATATTTTAAAGCAAATTCTTTACATCCTTTTACACATCTTACCAGTTTACCAAGTTGAATTTTATCTTTTATATTTCCCCAGCAAAAATTATCTAAAACTGCTATTTTTGTAGGATTTCCACCAACACAAACTATATTTCTTATTGCTTCTTCTATACAACAACCTGCCATAAAATATGGGTCTATTTCTCCATAAAACGGATTTATACCACAGGAAACTATAACTCCATTATTTCTATCATAAATTGGTTTTAATACAACTGCATCTGAAGGGCCTTTATTATTCATACCTACTATTGGTTTTAAAACAGTATGTCCCTGAACTTCATGGTCATATTGTCTTATTACAACTTCTTTTGAAGATATATTTGGATTTCCAAGAAGTTTTAGTATAATTTCTTTCAATGAAACATTTTTTAACTGGTGAGGTTGTTGGGAAAAAATATTTGGATGGTATTCTGCTTTTAATTTTAGTTTAGGTACCCCATTATATAAAAATTTCATTTGAAGATTACCAACTATTTTATTCCTGTAATAAAGAGTAAGAAAACCTGTTTTTTTAAATTTACCTATTACAGTTGCTTCTACATCTTCTTCTTTAAAAAGTTTAAGCAACTGTTTGATTTTATTTTTAGGGACTGCTAAAACCATTCTTTCTTGAGATTCAGAAAGCCATATTTCCCAGGGAGAAAGATTTTTATACTTCAATGGCACTTTTTCAAGATGAACTTCTGCTCCTAAATGTTTTCCCATTTCTCCTACAGCAGAAGAAAGTCCACCAGCACCACAATCTGTTATTGCATTATAAAGATTTTTGTCTCTTATTGTTAGTAAAACATCCATCATTTTTTTTTCAATTATAGGATTTCCAATTTGTACTACACTGGTAGGCACATCTTTATCTAAACTTGTTGAAGAAAAAGTCGCACCATGGATACCATCTCTTCCTGTTCTACCACCTACAAGAACAATTAAATCTCCATTTTTAACTTTTTTATAAACTTTATCCTTTGGAATTAATCCTACAGTTCCACAGAAAACAAGACAATTACAGATATACCCTTCATCAAATATTATTGCTCCATTCCCTGTGGGAATCCCCATTCTATTACCATAATCTCTTACTCCACTTATTACTCCTTTAAAAATTCTTTTGGGATGTAGAACACCAATAGGTAAATTTTCATATGGAAAATCTATTGGGCCAAAACAAAATACATCTGTATTAAGAATTGGTTTTGCTCCAAGTCCAACACCTAATATATCTCTTATAACTCCTCCTATTCCTGTGCCTGCACCTCCATAAGGTTCAAGTGCTGAAGGATGGTTATGAGTTTCAACTTTAAAGGCAACTCCATAATTTTGTGTAAAATCAATGATACCTGCATTATCTTTAAATACAGATATGCACCATTTCTTATTGAGTTTTTTTGTTACTTCTATAATTTCTTTAATAAGGACTATCTTTTGTTTCAACTTTTTTTGACCATATTTTTCAATATATTCAATTTCAGATTTAAATGTTTTATGAAAACAATGTTCGGACCAGGTTTGAGCAATTGTTTCAATCTCACAATCAGTAGGGTTTCTTCCAATTTTTTTGTAATATGATTGGATTTTTTTCATTTCATGGAGAGTTAAAGAAAGAAGAGATTTTTTACTTATTTCCATAAGTTGGTTATCATCAGCATTTAAAATTTTAATTTCTTTTATCATCCGACCTCCTCAGGAGAAACTACAAATTTTCTTTTAGCCAGTTAATGCATTTCTCATATCCTATTTCTTTATCATTTCCTTCATATTCTATACACCAAACACCTTTATAATTATTAGATTTAAGTATTTTTATTACCTCAATAAGTGGAATTTCACCTTCTCCAAAAACTTTACCTTTATATTCACTTCTTACTCCAATTCCATCTTTAATATGAGTATGTAAAGTATAAGGGGCAATCAATCTATAAATTTCTACTAACTTCTTAACAGGCCATCCATACCATCTATAATTCATAGTATCAAGATTTGCACCTAATTTTTTTGATTTCATTTTTTCAAAAATTTCAAGTTGTAAAATATAATCATTTGTCACTTGACCGTGATTGTCTAATGCGAAATAAACATTTTCTTTTTCTGCAAATTCAAGTGTTTTTTTGATTCCTTCAATAATTAATTCTTTAAATTTGTTTTCTTCTACACCTTCTTTTGGCCATCCACCATCAATTCTAAGTTGATTAGCATCAAGTATCTTGACAAGTTTTGATACTTTTTCAACTATATTCACTTGATTATTAAATTCCTCTTTTGTTTTCTGAATAAAATCATTTCCTGCAGAAACTTGAGAAACTTTAAGACCATATTTTTTTAAAAGTTTAGCAACCTTTTCTGTAGTTTTTTCTGGCTCTTCATTTTTTATCCAAATATCTGACCTTTGAATTTCTACATATTCACAACCTTTTTCTTTACACCATCCCAAAAAATCTTCCAGAAAAGTAAAAGAAAAATTATAATGAATAACTCCTATTCTTTTTTCCATTTTCCTCCTTTCTTTTATGTGAATAACCGGGCAAGAAAACTTTTTTTTATTTTTATTGCTTTATATGGACATACTTCAAAACAACATAAACATCTTATACACTTTTTCCTATCTATTTCCAAATTTTTTGAAATTGCTTTCACAGGACATACTCTTATACAATTATAACACTTATGGCAAAAACTTTCATTAATAAAAGGTTTCATAATAAAAAATTTGGCAACAATTTTTAAAAATGGAACTAATAATTTAATTTTCCCAAATGAACTAAAAGTAAAAGAGGAAGGGAGTTTAAAATCAGATAATGGGATATAAAAATCCCCATTTATTTCTATTTCTGGAAGTCCAAATTTTTCATTATACAATTCTAAAACAGGTATTTTGCTATACGGTAAACCCAGAATTTTTGCACATGCCATTTCAACTGCTATAGTATTTTTCCCTCCAATTAAATATCCTAAATTCTTCAAATTCCCAGATGCTGGTCCATCTCCTTCCATTATTACTATCCCATCTACAATATTAAAAAAAATTCTTTCTTTAACTTTTTCATAAAATTCTACAAGGAAAAGAGAAAATTCTTTAGAAGAAATAAATTTGCTATGAAGAATACTTTTATGAAAACCTGGTATAAGTCCATAGAGATTTTTGATTGCTGAAGTAAGGATTGTTAAATTATGTGTTTTTAATTTTGGAAGATTTAAAATTTTAACTTTCATAATTTCTTCTGTAACAGGTATATTAAATATATTACTGGATATATTTATTTCAAGGAAAATAGGATTATCAAATTTAATAAGTTTTCCATTTATTTTTTTTGAAACTTCTTTATATCCACAATTCTCCCAGTATTCTTGTATCTGTTTACCTGTATTTGCAGGGCTATCACCAATAAAAATTTCTAATTTTTTAAACAATTCACCAAAAGATTCTAATATAACAGGATGTGTTGTTACTCCATCTTCAGGTTTTCTCGCTGAAAGCATATTTGGTTTTAGAAGGATTTTATCCGGGAAGGCAGAAAGAGAAACTTCACAAATTTCAAAAATTTTTCCAATTGCTTTCTTAACCTTTTCTTTTTTATAATCAGGACATTTCACAATTGCAACTTTTTCTTTCATAGTTAGATTATTTTCCATTTAAAAGTATATCATTTTTTTTATAATTTTTCTTCTTATGGTATAATTATAGAAGTTTTCGCCCGTGATGTTAAGACAGTACATAGGGGATAGTACATAGTACATAGTTGGTAGCAACAGGGGAGTAAATCAAAAATCAAAATTCAAAAATCAAAAATCAAAATGACAATGCAAAATCCAAAATGAAAAATTATAAATACGAAGCACGAAACAAAATCACAAATCATCAGGGAAGTAGGGTATAGTAAGAGAGTACATAGGGGTTAGTACATAGTTTGAAGCATCGGAATTTCAATGTTTCTTCTTTAGCAGATAAATTCCAGATGCTTCTTCTTGCGTATTTCAGCAAGAAATACCTTAATGTAAG
>Ga0123519_10008566_pt1 | contig 15571 bp, 26 predicted proteins | sample YelNatPaOPRAMG02_FD_87396 | JGI IMG/M metagenome (GOLD analysis project Ga0123519, IMG submission 87396) | Hot spring microbial communities from Yellowstone National Park - Yellowstone National Park OP-RAMG-02 (version 2) | ecosystem: Environmental > Aquatic > Thermal springs > Hot (42-90C) ...
AACGTTTTGATTTTTATGCCTTTTCGCATCATCATTTCCTCTCCACTTTTACACGTTGCAAATGGATTTAAATCTTAAAAAGAAAATGGAAGAGGTTTAAACACTGGCTGAACCTTTTTATGTCCTGCGTCCTCTTGTTGTTCCTCCAAAGGCTCCAAGCACTAAGGCGATTAAGCCCACAGCAGCCAATATAATTATGCCTATTGCTCCAAGCTGCAAGCCTGTGTAAACGTTGTTTATTGCTGTGGTTGCCGTGGTGTTAGCCGTGCCCGTCAAGCCTAAACTTCCAATGCTCTTCTGGAAGTTGGCGATAATCAGAACACCGGCAACAATTATAATGCCCAACGCTACCATGGTTATAATGTCTCCAACACGCACCCTACATTCACCTCCTCTAAAACTTACCGAGAAAGTTTGAAGATGAAAACTAATATATAAAGAAAATCAGACTTTTTCCATAGGAGTTGGAATTTTGAACCGCAAACTTAAATCTGTAATAGTGAAAGAGCGCAGAGAAGGATGCAGTTTAGTGGTGACCCTTCCCAAAAAGATCCGCAGGTTTTTTGGAAACAACCCGTTGGCTTGGGAAGTTGAAGTTGTAGGCGACGGCTTACTTTTCGCCCGCGAAATCCGTCTGAAGCCCCGCCGGTTAGATGCTGATTCTCGTGAAGAAATGCATGGCAACCCTGTACAGGATTACGGCGATAGCCAGGACAAGGAATAATCCGGCAACCGTGCCTGCTTCAGCTGGAAAAGCGTACAGCAACGTGGAGCTGAGAAGTATCCAAACTATTGCGCAGTAGGCTAAGCTTTCAGTTTTAATGTAGAGCAAAGCGAAAACTGTGAAGTATGGAATGATGAACCAGGCTTCGCCAATAATGTTTAGGTAGACGGCGTTTATGAACCCTATCAAGTCGCCCCTCTGCAGATACTGCCACAGCAGGTCTTCCATAACTTGCAGCATCATGTTCCCCTCCCTCCAAGGAACTCTACAAGGAACAGCCCGAAAAGCGTGAACCATAAAGCGCCCAGCGGGACAGTTATTAGCTGTGGAAGCCCGAGGTTGCCGAGGAACATTGGAAAGCCGAACACTATCCAGCTTATCAGCTGCCACATAAACTGGAGGGCAAACCAAACGTAGCCTGTCACCAGCGTGACGAGGTTTTCAGGGCTTTTCTGGGGAACCTGCTCCACGCTTTTCTGTATCTCCTCCGTCTGGGTTGCGTTTCCCAACGGTGACAAGCCTGTGGAGGGCATGACGCCTGACTGGTTTATCATCCAGCATGCCAGGTTGAGGCAGAGCACGAATATTACGGCTTTGGCGAAGCTTATCATGTTTGAATGTTCCTCCTTCCCAAAGCGTACAGCACCGCCAACGACATGGCGAAAGCCAATATGGTGACTGGAATGTTAAGCCAGCCTAAAAGGTAAAGGATTCCGGCAACCATGCAGACAAGCACTATGCCGTATTCAGCGTTTAGCGTGCTGAAAAGTCCGGCGAAAACAAGAATTATGCCGACTCCGAAAACCTGTGTTGCCGGCATCGGGAAACTTCCAAGAGGCGACAGGTCCCATGGACTTGTTTTTCCGCCTACAATTGGAGGTAAAGCTTTACTGTAGGATAGTGAGCCTAGGCTTTCATGGTTAATGGTTAGCTCAACCCAGTATCCAAGCGTATTGTTGTCTGAAAGCGGGTAAACCCATTGGACAAGGTTCAGCCCTGTCACGTTGGAGGAATAAACGGTTGTTCCGTTTGTAAACCTTATTTTAAGGTAAACCCACAAGGTGCTCTTCAAATTATCCTGATATTTGACGGTTATCGACGTGTCGTCTCTGGAGGCGTCAGCCAATATATATTTGTAGGCAAGCTTAACCTTGTCCTCGAAAACCGGCTTGGTGGTTAAAGTTTCGCTTACCTGTTCACCTGCAAGGAAAAGTTTAAAATCGTAAGTCCACCCTTCCCCGACAAGACGCAACACGTAATTTCGCCCAGTCTGGAGGGGAACCGCCACCTGACCAGTTGCTGGAACACGCGTGATCGTCTTCACTCCCCAATCGCTGCTGATGAAGCTGTCAACTTGGAAGTAGACGTTTGGAGCTATTAGCCCAGCGTAGTCCTGTATTGTGAACGTGTAAGTGTAAAAATTGCTGTATGGAACGAAAAATGTGATGTTTTCAAAGTCTTGGCGGACATACCAGTGGCGGGTTCCAGTTCCAAAGTTGGCGGTGAAAACTTTAACCTTATGATCGTACAGTTTCTCAACTGTTCCGTTAAGCGTGAACTCGTCATCAGTGTAGTCTTCAAAATAAACTGTGACTTTTATCGGCGTCTTGGTTTTTGTCCCGTTCTCGTAGTATGCGCCGTTTAGAATGTAACGGTAGCCTATTTTGATGAGGCGTCCGGCGCTCCATGCGCTTGGGTTGTTCTCTCGGTTCCAAACTTTAACCCGCCAATAATACTGTCCTGCAGGAAGCGGGAGCAGAACGGTGACGTTGTTTGCTTGTGAGTTGACTTTTCCGGTGTCAAAGTTCGGAGACCAAAAGTCCGGATCATCGTCAATTTGAAGGTCATACGCCGTTTGGTAGTCGCCGTTCTCTAGGCTGCTAAATGTCCAGGAAAAAGTCACGTTTGTGTGCGGGATAACTAATGCGCCGGAAGCTGGAGACTGAAGTGTAACGGTTACCACGTAATAGGTGACGATTAAGGTTGGAGGGTTGCCTGACTCGCTGGATCTAATGTTAACGTATTCCGAACTGTCCGGCTCAATTGCAGACGCATCTCGGCTGCTTATAAGGCATAGTTTTGTATAGCCTGCAAGCGCCACAGCGCTTGTGGAAAGCGTGATATTCTTCCATCCTATGCCTATTCCCGCTGTGGAGATGGAACCGTAAACCATGCTTCCCCATTGAAGGAAATCCCCCGTATCTATTGGAGTGTCACCTGTCCACGGGCGGGCTTGAATGTCAAAGTCGACGGTTGAATAGTCAGCTGAAATATAGATTCGCAAAATGGCAGATTGTATTACAGCTTCTGAGGGTATTGCTGTCGTGTTGAACTTTAAAAATGCACGGTAAACATTCCATGTTTCAACCGGAGGAGCATAATATTTTTGTCCAACAGAAAAAGATGCTGCAGAAGCGTCGTAACTGGATCCAGCTTGTCTGGCACTCTGGTAATTGCTTGTTGAAGATCCAGTTACGTATCCGTCGTTTGAACCGCCAACAATTGGAATCGTTGCAGTCAATGAAGCCTTCGCCGGTTTAATGTTTAACGTTACCATGCTTAAAGTTAGAAGGAAAATTACGAGGACGCTTAAAGCTTGGAGCTTTTTCACCATGCCTGATATCTCCTCTCTTTCATGGTTGCCATTATCGCCCAGACGATTACAGGGATCAACACGACAATAGGCATGTAAGTCCAAACTGCACTGTAAAAGTTAACCACTCCACTTCTTTGCCCCGAAAAATCGTCTGCAAAGTTCATTGTAGCCCAAGCTGTTACAGCGTCGACAGCCATTTTCAACCCAAACCAGATGAACGGCACTATGGCTATTACAGCGAATATTATGAACCACTGGTAGACGACGCGGCTTGGAAAAGCCGGTTTAGGCAACAGCGTAAGTGTCCACCTCCTCCCTGTACGGGAAAATGTACAGCCAAATAAGCGTGCTTAAAACGCTTAACATTCCAATCCACGTCCAAGCGTTAAACAGAATCGTCAACACCAAGTTGAAAGTGGCGGAAGCCTGGCTTGTCCATCCCGTCTGCGGAATCAAGCCTAAAGCGTTGAAGATTGCCATGACAGCCGGCGTCAGCGTCAACCATAAAACAGTGTACAAAAACGTGAAGCCTATAAAGACGAAGACGGCGTAAACCATCAGGCGCCCACTCATCCGAAAACCACCTCAGCCAAGCTTCCCCTCAGCAAACTCGCCTTTCCGCCTTTCCGTCTGCCTCCGCCGAAAACAAGCTTGCCTAAAGAGCCGCCGAAGCTTATTCCACTCAAACCGGCTCCACGCTTTCCTCTGCCCCTTACTGAAACTGTTAAGATTTGCTTTGAAACTTGGCTTGGAAGGGCTATCTGGTGACGTTTAACATATTTGCCTCCAAAAAGCAGCCGACCAAAATCTGGCGCACGGACTCCTTCCCTTCTCTCATGTGACGGTCTAAGAATTGCAGTTTGCCTTATAGGCGTAGAAGTAATTGTTAAAGTTTTCCCCCATTCTACCTGTTTAACGATTGGCGTTTCGCGTTGTGTTTCTTCTAGCTCAGGTCGGACAATAGGCGTCGTTTCTGTCCAATCGAACCATTTTGGAGTTATTTCTCTTCTCAGCCTCTGCACCTGCACTTCCTGAAGCGCAAAACCGGGTTTAGGTTCGATGATGGGTGTTGTTTTCTCTTGGTCGATCCATTTTGGAGTTATCCCCCTTATCCTTTCAAGTTTCTGCGTTTCTTCTGGAAGATTAGTAACAGTAGGCGACAGGATGGGAACTTTGGAGGGAACTTTTTCAATTTTAGGCGTTATGCCTGCTGCTGCGCCGGCAATTTCTCCAGCAACCACTCCAGCCGGAATTGCAGTTGGCAAGGCGAAAACATCGTGCATTACAATACTTATGGGCGAAGAAAACTGTGACAACTGTGAAGCTGACACGCCGCCCATCTGTGTAAGCCATGTGCCGGCTACTTCAGGGGGCACGTTTTTCATGAAGCTGAGGTAGACTTGGGGGTCAATTTTTCCAAAAGCTTGAACTCCGGTAAGCTTGGCTGCAGCCGCTTCATATTCAGCCAGCCGGAAATGCCATGAGCCAGGCGCTTTTTCCATGTAAACTGTTTCTGTGACTATTCCGCCTCCCCGGCTTGCAGCCTGCATAATGTCTTCAGCAGTTTCACCCATGTAGGATGTTTCGAAAGGTTTCCCGTAGCCTTTAACGACTTCACTTCCGCCCTTCAATATCGTGTCCGCCGTCCCAGCCATTTTGAGTTCCTCAATCTGAGTGTAACGCAGCAGTTCAGCCTGTTCTCTGGAGATCCTTGCAGGTTCAGTTTCAACTTTAGTTATTCTGGATCCGCCGACAGCCTCCTCAGTCTCCCTCGTGACTTCGTAGCTTTCAGCCCCCTTAACCCTGTACGCTCTGACGCCAATAAGCCTCTCTTCAACCCAGCGGAAACCCCTGAAAGCAGCCTCGCCTGCAGCAGCGCCTGCAGCCCCAGCCAACGCGCCGGCAACAGCGCCTCTCAACACGTCTTTGCCGCTAACAGCAGCTGAAGCTGCTCCCAGCCCAGCTGAAACCGCCGAGCTCGTGCCAACCCTAGCAGCCGCACCAGTTAAGCCAGGCTCAGTCAAAATTTTGGGCAGCGGCACCTTTGAAACTAATGGTCCAGCAGCAGCTGAAGCGGCTGCAGAGAAGCCGGCTGCCGTAACTGTTTCCTCAACTGTTGGCAGTCTCCTCTCCATCACTCCGGTCCAGACAGTTTGCGATGCAACACCGGCGGCTGCACCTACACCTGCAGCAACTGGAGCCATAACGCCGGATAAAATTCCAACTGTTATTGCAGCCTGTTCAACGGTTTGCTGCGGCGTTGGAATGTTCCACTTGTACGGATCTTTGCTTCCCGGTTGAGGACCAACTGGAGGCGGGATTGGACTGGGAACTTTAATTGCAGACTGCCATCCAATGGGGATATTCCAACCCGCTTGTGGCTTCTGCTGAGTAGCATAGGTGACATATTTTTGTCCAGCATAATAGCCAGCGTCTGAAAGTCGCTGCCTGGGGTCCCGTAGAACCTGGTAAGTTGACTGTCCGCTTACATCGCGTCTAACCTGCTCTTCACGCCTCTGCTCTTGTCTAAGCGAGTCTCCGCCCACTTATCTTCCGCCTCCCTTCTTCCTTCGACTCTTCCTCCGCCTTGGCTGGGGAGAGCCGAAAACCAAGGTGTAAACGTCTGGAAACTGGGTTTGAAGCACTTTCAAGCCCTGCAATATCCGTTTATAATATTGTTTCATGTAGTTGCGCATGTACTCGCGCCGCTTGCTCTTATCCTTAAATGGCATGATTATCCACCTCTCCTTTTGCGTGGATGCCAACGGGCTATGGCGCCCAGAAGCCCCTCGTAGACGGCGACCTGTTTCCGCGACAGCCCCTTATGTTCAGCTTTCGTGGCTAATTTGTGGGCGTGCTTGTAGGGCAAGCCCAGTTTTCTGAGCTTTATTTCCGTCTTCTCATGTGTTAAAAGCCTTTTTCGGACGTTTATGCCTCTATATCGGCTTGGAACCTTTGGATTAACCCAAATTCTGCCTTTATCGTCGTATCCGGCGATTTTGCTGTAGGGAAGCTTTCCACCCTTCATAAGGCTTTTATCTCCGCCTTCTCCTGCCGGCTAAACGCCTCAAGGTTAAAGCCAGACGAGCCTTCCGCCCGATGGAGCCGCGCTTTTTAGCCAAACGCAAAAGGACTTCACGTTTAATGATGCGCCTTCCAGTTTTGCGGCTTTTAGTGAAGCCTCTACTCCCGTATTTCCGCCTCACATAACTTCGGAGGCTTCCTGGACGTTCTATGGCTTCCTGAATCCAGTATTCTCCACGCGCCATATTGTTCACTGGGTTTTAATTAAAACCCTAACACGTATATAAACCTTTTCATAAATGCTAAGCTACTTTGTAGCACTACTTTGTAGATACTGTTTAAACTTTCCATGGGGTTTACATTCGTGTTGTTGCAAAATTGTAGCAACTTAAGGCTAATATAACAGTGTTGCTACATATAGAAACATGCGGAGGAAAATATATGAACAAAACCATAATGCTCAGAATAAGAGTAGAACCAGAATTCAAACAACTACTCAAAAAAGCCGTAGCTGAAGGCAAAGCGGAAACAATGAGCCAACTAATCCGCCAAGCCGTGAAACACTACCTACAAACAAACTTCCCTCTTTAAAATTTAAATACAGCTTAAGCGTAACGTAAGGCTGGAGGATGTCAAATTGGCGAGGAGGAAACTTTTACTTCTCGCCCTTGCGGTGGCAGCGATAGTTGGCGCGGCAATCGCTGGATACTGGATTTATTCAAACATTGTTTCAGTCGTTTATACGCCTCCAGAATTCACTTTAACGTTGGAAGCCAACCAGATAGGCGATTATGAGATAAACTTGACGGCTGTTTTAACTGTTAAACATTTCGGCGGCTTTGCATCTGAGCCTGTTGCAAACGCTGAAATCCACTTTTACCGCACATACGAAAACGGGACAATAATTGAAGAGCTTGGAACAGTGTACACGAACACGGATGGAGTTGCCACGCTTATCTGGAAAGTTCCAGATCCTGAAACGCCAGACAATGTGACTTACTATTTCAAGGCAGGATACTTTGTGGCGCAGCCGCAACAAGCATAAATTCCCTCCTTTTTCCTTTTATTGGAAAATTAAAATATCCCTGGACGTCAATTGCGTATAAGGAAAACGTATACAGAGGCAAGGTGAATGTCTCAGGTTTCTCAGCCAAGCCATATACAGTGGAATTGGGCGACGTTTCTTTGGAAGCATATCGATGAAATTATATCTCTGAGAAACGCTGGACTTTACGCTGAAGCTTTGGAGGCTCTGCTTAATCTGTGCGATGTTGTTCCATTTGACGTTCAGGAAAACTTGAAGGAGATGATTTCAAAAGCTGAGAAAGAGATTATGTCGATCAAAACGAGTTCAACGGTGGATCCTTTCAAAAGCATGCTTATTTTGAATAGGGAAAAACAGACGAAGGCAAAGCTTCTTGTTAGGGATTTGTTGCGTGAATTAACTAGGCAACTGTATGTGAGGGGCTACATGGAGGTAACATACACGCGCGTAATCAACGAGGAAATATTTAATGATCTTGAAAGAAAACTTCATGTTGAAAGCGTAGGCGATGAGGAGTAGTATGCAGAAGTCGGTGTTTGAAACAAACGGTTTGATAATTGAATGGATTCGCGGTCTAGAATACATAAGCTTCAACAAACCACACGTTTTCTTTATAACAGGCATCCGCGGAAGCGGAAAAAGTAGCTTTTTAGAGTTGATAGCGGCGAAATATCTTGATAATGGACACGCCGTCTTCGACTTGTTTGGAAGCAAAGACGGCGAAAACCTGGCGTGGTTAAGAAGCCCTTACGCGGAAGACAAGAAAATCTTGCTTCTTAAGGGCGAAAACGTTGACGTGTCATGTTCATGGAATGTAAAAACAGCTGATTCAGTAACTCTCAGCGATTTTGAAAACAACGACGTCATCCTTAGCTCTTCGCCACTTTATTCAAGCTTAGATCAAGAATATTTAGCGGCTGCGAAGCTTACGGACCTGCTTTACAAGCGCATTTCATGGAGCAAAATAGTGTACTGCATTGTCCGCGAGGCAGCAAACCTCTATTATTCGAGACTGAAGATAAGCGAGGATCAAACGCAAGCTAAAGCGTACATGATTTATCTGCTGCGGGAAAGCCGCCATATGGGATTAGCCCTTGGGCTTGACAGCCTGCGATGGCACGCCATAGATATAGATGTTCGCAGTTTAAGCGATTTCCTAGTGTTCAAAAATCTTGGGCAGCTTGGCTTCACGAAAGAGATGAAGTGGCTTTATTACTATGTTCAGCCGGAAGTTATGCGGAAACTGAAGCCGAACAATTTTATCATTTTAACCAAGAAGGGTTCAATCGGCGTTGGATGCTTCTCTAAAATTGAATGGCACAAGCGGGAAGGCGAAGACATACTGAAGGAGCTAGGCATTCGCGTGGAATACGCAGGTGAGGCTCCCCGCGAGTCAGTGGATAAGGGAGCCTTCAAGACAGTGAGCGACCGTGAACATGCTGAGATAATTCGTCTCTACATAGAAGAGAAGCTTGGCATGGATAAGATAGCGGAGAAATTAAACCGTTCGCCAAGAACAATAAACATACATACAGATAAACATGACATGTTTGTTAGGAAAAACGGGTACTGCCACATTTGCCACCGCGTGAAAAGCCCGTACTTTGATAAATTATGTTCAGAGAGAACGTTAAATATATACCACAACGAAACCCCGACATTAAAAGCTTCAAATGTTATGTAATGTTGTAGAATATAGTTTTTACAAAAGTGCAGTTTTGTAAAAAGGCTTAAATAGGAAGCATCAGGGGAAAATAGTGTATGCCTGAGTACAAGTTTAAACGGAAGGAATTGACAGGTCTGGAGGAAGTTGGAAGCATGATTGCTAGGGCTAGGTGGGATTGGCTTAAAGCTTTAATTGCTTTTCTGTACCTGTATGGCTGCCGCATTTCTGAAGCTTTGAAGCTGCAGAGGCGCAACGTCTGGATTGAAGGCGAATACCTTGTCGCACAGATAGGTGTGTTGAAGCGTCGCAGCGGGAAGGGACCATACGAGAACGTTCCACATTTAATCCACGTATCAACAGATGCCCCGTTCGTTAAAGACGTGATAATCCCATACCTTGAAAAGATCAGGGATCCTGAAGCTAAACTGTTTCCGCGTACAAGGCAGCTTGTCTGGGCTAGATTGAAGGAGCTTAACCAGTTGATCAGCCCGCATGTTTTCCGCCACGACCGACTTATGAAGCTTGCATTGGCAGGTGCAAGCGAAGCGCAGTTGATGGATTGGGCAGGCTGGACAGACCCGCGTCCAGCCGCAAATTATATACGTTCAACCGGTCGCCTAGCCCAGGAACTTGCGGAAAAAGTTTATTAAACGTGGGACTAAGCTTATTGAAAAGTGGGCGGATAGGACATGGTAGAACCGGTTTGAGTTTTGCTCTAAATTTTTGTATAGCAAGTTTTATAAGCTAATAGCATACAATAGATGCTCTCTAGAAATGTGGGAGGTGTTGTTGCATGGAGAATGAGACTGTTCAGGTTAAAGTGAAAATGAGTTTGATAAACGAGATCCGCAATATTAAACCGGAGTTTAAAGAGATTCCCGCAACGTATATCGTGGATATGGCGTTGAGGCACTTCAGGGATGAATTGAAAAAGGAGAGTGGAGCGCGTTGATGGAGATGGAGATCAAGAAGCGCCCACAGATAAAGGATTCATGGCATGTCCACGAGGGATACATACATACTTTCGTTGAGGTTGAGCATTCAGATGGGTTTGTGCATAAAATTGTCTTAAACTCTAGCGGCGGCATAATAGAGTTGACAAATTTTGACGTTAGAGTTTTGCTTAGAATCCTCAAAGAGGGAAACTACAAGTTAGAGGCGGTTCAACTCCCGGGAGATGGGAACCATGACAAAAATTAAAATAAGTAAATGTCCTATTTGTGGCAAACCATTAAGTCATCCGGTCTACACAGGGTACATCTTCCTGGAAAATGGTAGATGTCAGTCTGGTGTGCCTTTCTGCAGCATAGATTGCGCCAACGTGTTCGTGGAGAAGTACGCTAATCCAGCTTTCCAAAACCGGAAAGCATACGAACTGTTCAGAAAGCTCCTCCATCCAAGAAAATTCCGCAAAGAGGTAGAGGGGAAGGTTCTATTTATAGAAAAAGGTGAAGTACATTGAAGGATTTTGAGTTTTTGGACCTGGATGAGTTCTTGGATGTTGCGGATGGCATAAACACTCCTTTCAAATTCTTTGAAGTTGAACAGGTTGGCGACAAGACAAGCATAGATGCCAAAGTATGGTTAAGAAGCGCTTTTATAAGCTATCACTTTGAAAGCAGCAAATCTGAGGAAATCGAGAAGGTCAGGTCGAGACTTTTGGAGCATGGGTTTAACCGTGTTAGAATCAAGGAAACCGCCATTCCAATAAAGTGAAGGGTGGGTTCTGAACCCACGTGCGAATGGGCCAAAATGAACGTGCGAGCCATATGGCATGTGAAACCCACATGAACCTTGCGTGTCGGTTTCCGGAGCGTAAAACCATGACCAACAGTCTAGTCGATCTGAGGAGGCAGTTTCTTTTAACTCATCTTTACTGTAGCCGCTGCACCCGCTGGTACAGCCTGGAAACTGTCAAATGGAACATTCGAGGACAACCAAGATGCCCAACCTGCGGAACGCTCTTAAGGACAAAAACAAGATATTACCGAACGTTTAGAAACCGGGAACTATCCAAAGTTAAACTTGCAGTTATAGACAAGTTTAGGAAGACGCAAGATATAGGAGAATGATATAATGAATAATAATATAATAAATAATAACAATAATAATAAAGAAACGGAACAAACAAAGAAATCAGAGGATTTATTAAATAATTTATTAAATAAATCCTTCATAATTGTCTCTTTTAGCGTTAAACCAGAATTTGCCCCAATAATCAAAGAGTTTAATGAAATTGTTAAGCGGGAAGCAGGATCCCGGGGGAGAAGTGAAATTATTATGAAGCTTATCGCGGACTACGTTAAAGCGCATAAGATAGGAAATCCGCAGCTTCTTTTAACCCATTATATTGAACCGGAAAAGGAACCGCAACCTATCCGCGTTTTATGCATTTACTGTGACGGAGCTTTGTCAGAAGGTAAAGTTTACTGTCAAAAACGGGGCATGTGGATTCCAAGTGTAACATGCTACAGCTGTAGGGAAAACAGGTTGAGGAAGGTGAAGTGATGGAGAAGGTTTGGCGCGCCTGCGTCTTGTACAATGTTGGGAAGCCTGACTGCTGGATTGAAGTTTCAGCCGACACGCTGGAACAGCTGCTCAACCAGCTTAAAGATTTTCCATGCGCGGTCCGCATAATCATTTACAGGAGGCTGAAATGGGAATGAGCAACTGCGCCCAATGCATCATGCGTAGGTGGCGTTGGAAACGCAAACGCAAATCTTCCTCTTAGCAGCCCTGTTTTTTGCAGGGTGGATGCTGACTGAACACGGCGCAGTCCAATGTAGGCTTCTGGAACAGGATGGGCTGGCTGGCTCACCCGCCTATTTTTACAGTTTAACTGAAAGCTTCATTGGACTGTTAACGGCGCTTGCAAGCCTAGCCTACATGTTCAGGCGTGCTTCTGAAATTGTTGTAGAAAAAGATGATGACGAAAACAGCGAGGAAAACTGCGCAGGCAACAATTAAACCGCTGTCGTTCATTGTCCACCGTCCCCTAGAACAGATGCATCATTTTCGCAACTATGAGAAACACGAACAGCAGCACCACTATCATTATTAGGCTGCTGCTGAACCGTTTGCCTGCAAACTCCGCCCGAAGCTCGTCTTCAATGTCCCGCATAATGCTGATGAGCTGCGCGTTGCTGAAGCTTTTCTCCACAGCCTGCCTTAAACTCCGCAGGTCCAGGAGGAAAATCGGGTGTTTTTTCTCATGTTCCAAATCTAATTCGCCTTCTTTTCGATTTTTCTTGATTAATTCTTTGATGTTGTCCGCTACGCGGGAAGCTTCCATGTAAGCTAAAGTTTCAGGGGGCAATAGCACTATTTTGCCCGCGTAGCCGAAAAACACTGGGCAACCCGTGTCCTCCAGTATGGCGCGCTTGGCTATTATTTCGCTTAAGATAGGCGGTTCTTTAACGCCCGGGTTGCCTTTCCCCTCTTCAACAAGCGGAAACTGCGGCACAATGAAGTATTCCTCTTTCAATTCTCCCTTCAAAACGCCCTGCTTAGTTATCTCGGTGACAGGCTTGATTTTCACGCGTCCACTGTCGTAGGCGAGGAACGCTATTCCGTCTCCGCGGCGGATAATCTTGTTCAGTTTGCGGGCTGTCGGCTTGAAATATTTAAAGTAGAACAGCAGAAAGGCTGGAGGCACGGCTATGAGGCTTATAAATCCGACGAGAGGCAGAATCAGATACCAGAAAACTATAAACCAATCCACAGCTTTCACCTGCCAAACAGTCTTTCCCAGAAGCCTTTCTTCCGCTCGGTTGGCGTTTCAACCCTGTAAGTGCGAATCCTTTCTGTCACTAGGCGCCCTCTCCAGCCTCCGATAGCGTCTTGCATGGCGCAGCTTGCGTAAACCAGCAGGCTTTTAATGAAGGCAACCTCTTCAAGGCTTATGTCCGCCTCTTTCTTTGTAAACAATATAATGTCAGCCGCCAGCTTAATTCTGCGTTTCAAAACTTCAGCCTCTATGCTGCTGAGGTTGCTTGTCCTGTTCAAATGGCTTAACGCGGGCAAGAGCAGGCTGTATTCCGGAAATCTTTTGAAGCACAATTTTAAATCGTCGTCCTTAAGCAGGTAAAACGTTTGCCCAAGAATGGCGGCTTCCTCTGTGGGTGTAACTTCGCTGTGTTCCACTCCGCCCGCCAAGGCTGCTTCAACAAACTGTTTAAGCTTGTCCGGCGACAATTTCTCGTTTTCAGCCGTAAGCCCTCACCACCAGCTCTTTCAACTTGTTTGAGTCGAAAATCTGTGTGACGACGCGGAGAAAGTACAGCCAGCCGATCACAAAGGGTATCAGGAAAGTCCACCAGTAGCTTGTTAAAGTTAAAATTAAAGTGAAGCTTAGGCTCCACCACATTACGCTGCACAGCATAAGCTGCGCAAGTCCTTCTTTGAGTTCGGTTAAAACTGTGATTAGAACGGTTAGCAGCATTTGGCTTTCAAGTAGGAGGAACAACGCGTCATCCATGTTTTCAACCTACTTTAAACATTTTCCTCCAACTTATATTTTCTTTTTCGAAATTTAAACTTTACAATAAGCAGTAACGGTAAAATGAATCCGGCGGTGACAGCGAAAAATCTAAACATTATCCATAACACGTTCTGCTGTGTTAGAGTAATAATCCATGATACTATGTCATGCCACCCTAACGTTACAGCGTTGAAAATCCAACTGGCAATTGTATGCCATGTTCTGGTTAAGATGGTTACTGTCCAGCTTGTGATGTCATGCCAAAGTTTAGGGATGCCGGTTGCCAGTTCCGCTGTCCACGTTGCGATTGCATGCCAGATTCTCGTTATGATGTTCTGTGTCCACGAGGTTACTGTTTGCCATGTCCGCGTTTGCATGTTCAGATTCCAAGAGGCGATGTTTAACCATGCTCTGGATTGAAGATTCATTATCCATGATGCTATCGTGTGCCAACCGCCTGTGATAAGCAGGCAACTCCATAATGCGATATTGTTCCACGTGGAACTATTCAGGGTTAAACTGTAACTGCTTATTGGGTTCCATTTGCGTGTTAAAAGCGTTAAACTCCATGAGGTGATGTCATGCCATGTTTTTGTCACTGGGGGTGTCCATTGGAAGTTTTCAACCCGAGTATTATGTGCAGGGTCGCCCCAATCAATTTCCGCTATGCTTCCATACTTGGTTATACCAGCATAAGTGTAAACGTAGAAAGTCCACGTTGCAGACGGCAACTGTCCAGCTCCTAACTGTTCAGTAATAAACTCTGCAACCACTGAACCGCCTTCATTCCTTGCCCTCAAACGCACAACAACAGCGTCGGTTGGCGAAAGCGATGTTTGCGGACAAGCAAAATTATAGGTTTGGTATCCATAACCGCTTGCAGTTCTCAATGCAAATTGTGTCCAAGGCCGAAGCGTGGTTTCTGTGCCGTCAGCATGGCGGACACCAATTTGAATATCAAAGTAAGCGGTTGCACTTGCCTCATAATCAACGAACGCGCGCGCGCGCGATGCTGTTTGCGTTAAACCCAGCTTATAAGCGGTTAAACCGTTAACTGTCTGCTGGTCGCTACGCATATAGCGGATTTCAGTTGCAGCGTAAACTTTAGCAACTGCAATAAAAAGCGTTAAGAAAATGGTAAAAAACTAATAGTAACCTTGATACTTAAACGTGCATGCATAACTCTGTCCCTCACTTAAGGTTCCAGCTGCAACCACATACCTTTCAACCAATATATAGAAACCGCCAACCGGACCAGAAACCTTCACATTAGTCAACTCAGCGTTAGTCACTATTCCAGTAATGTTTAACAACACTTTAGTATAGCTTACAGCTTCACTTTGACTGTTTGCTAACGTAGAGTTAAACCATATTGTCACGTTGAACGTGATTGCCTTTGAAGCGTTAACCCTAACGGATCCCCCGCTTGCCGTGAAATTCGCCTTAAGCACACTGCCCTCCCAAACCTCAATAAACTTAATATCGTTACCGTAAACGTCTCCTGGACTCGCATAAACATGCAGCTGTACAAGGTTATTGCCGGCGAAGCACATCAACAAAAATAAGACAGTTAGGGAGGCCCCAAACAGTAAAGGTTTAATTTTCACCACGTTTCACTCCAAATTAAAACATAATTGAACCGTCGATATTTAAAATTTTACAGAGAAAAGAGGGGATTGTGGTTTAGAAGATTGCGTTTGCCAACGCTCCTATGATGATTACTGCAACTATGAGCACCACTGAAAACACAACCAAGCCGATTATGTCTTCAGCTGTGAACTTCCAGCCTCCAAACAATGCTTTCCAAACCATTAGAACTCCGGCTACAATTGGGAAGATTGCGAAAAGCGCTAGCGCCAGCCAGAAGTTTCCAAAAATAACAGTTAAAACTGGAGGCACTTGCGGCGGCAAAATTGAATTCCAGTCTATAATTATGCTTGTCGGCGAATGAAGCGTTGCTTTTACGTAGACCGTGTTGGTTGCAGTATCGTAGTACCATGCGTCTCCATTATAACTATCAAAGGCGGACTTTGTTG
>Ga0123519_10008569_pt1 | contig 15569 bp, 13 predicted proteins | sample YelNatPaOPRAMG02_FD_87396 | JGI IMG/M metagenome (GOLD analysis project Ga0123519, IMG submission 87396) | Hot spring microbial communities from Yellowstone National Park - Yellowstone National Park OP-RAMG-02 (version 2) | ecosystem: Environmental > Aquatic > Thermal springs > Hot (42-90C) ...
CGTAGTCGCCAGATCAGAGAGATTTTCGAGCACTACCTTACCCGTTATCGTACCCTTACTCTGCAACTCCTTCGGAGTCTGGGGGTCGTATGGATTGACTGGATCTATCCCGGTCGAACAGGAGAGGAAGAAAAGGACTATAATAATCGACAATACTCGGTTCAGACTCTCTGCTTTCATATAATTACCTCCTAAAACTTGTTTCTTACTATAAGTAAATGTTCAAAACAGTAAATAAATTGCATTGTTATATATCAACCAACACCTATATTATATATATAAAACCTTTATGTTCAAGTGATAATTATCACAGGTATTCAAATATTTACTTATTAAATTCTCAGCCTTTAAACATAGCTCACACTCTTTAAAAATAGCTCAATTTGACCTTCAAATATATTGCGATTAAAAGTTGTATTGGGTTATTTCACGATTAACACAAATAAATTGGAAAAGGAGAAATGATATCTATTGACTTTTGGCAAAATCGATTATTTTATTAAAGACTATGAAGTGTTCAATGAAAGTATTATCAATAGTTGTCATTTCAATGATTCTCAGTTGTATAGATGACTCGAATCTATATATGAGTGATATCCATACAGGTTGGGATAAAGATGCTCTTCCCGATATAATCACCGATATATCTACCAATCAGAAATATTATGAATACTCCTGTTCGGAGATTCAGGAGAATATCGTCTCTGCAGAGGGAGAGATACACTTCACAGGGGAAGTACCTGACACTGCAAGGTTGAGTGTGGCTATAACTACAAAGCCACCACCGGGAATGCCAAGCTGCTACTTTACGATAAAGACCAAAAAATTTCCATTCGGGTTCAGATTTACGAATCTGGAAAAGGATACAGAGGTATATATTATGGCTGTATTGAAGATGGACGGAGCGAGCATTCCAATACCAAAAGAGGGAGTTGATTACTATGGTGATTTTGGAAAGACCCCGATCAAACTCTCCAAGGATATAAAAGATATAATAATCGAATTGAAATTATACCAGAAAGAGTAATTCGAAATGGATACAATATCTGATGGCAAATCCTGTTTTGTAAAATCCTCAGTGAGAGTTCTATCTTTCTCTCTATTTCTACTGATACTCTCCTCCAATAACAACACCCTCCTTGCCTCAGGTATGGAAGCCACCGGGATAGGAATCAGGGCAAATGGGATGTCCAACTGCTGGATCGGGGAGGGAGGAGAGATAGGAGGTCTCTTCTGGCAACCCGCGGGTTTTGCATTCCAGAAAGAGGCTTTGCAATTGTCTGCAGAATACAAATTTTCGTATATATACTTTGGCTCCGAATATGGCCCAAAGAACACTATGCCCTTCTTTCCCTCGGGACACGATTCTATGACAACTGAATACAGGCTGGAGCCCGACAGGATTCCAAGGGCAGACGAGGTAAAGCCTATTAATGTACCAGTTCTCTTCTTCTCCTTCAAGCGGGAGATCTCGGATAGACAGGACTACCTAAGGAGCGTGGCTATATCCGGTGGACTTATTTCCACTACAGGAGGAGGTGGAGGTTTATCCAAGAGTATAGACTTCAGCAAAGGCGGAGAAAACTTTCATATAGATGCAAATTACCTGATATCCACATTCTCATTCGGAATCCCAATTATACTCTCCTCTGAGGTCTACAACAACATAGCGATAGGTGGGGGACCGGTCTTCAATCTCGGTCTAACTATGGGCTCCAATTACAAGAGACTCACATCCTCGAACCCGGACGACAACTATCTTATAGTAAATCAATACCCATATCAGGCAGTCTCATTTGGTACGGGATTCATCTTCGGTGCCCTCTTCAGACTCAGTGAAAGGTTCAAACTGGGACTGGTAATGAAGACCCCATACAATCAGGTATCCATCTCGGAAATCAGGGCATACAGACAGGGACCACTCAATAGAATCACCCTCGATTCAAAAGGAAATATCTACAGAACCACCGGCGAACCCAATAGTGGAAAGAATCCGATAGACAGATTCAATGAAGAGATGAAATCGATGTTCGTCAATTTCGATCCAGATAGCATCAATCAGGACTACGACCGTGGAATATACTACGATGTAAAGGACAATGTCACAACTACTCTGAGACTCCCTCTGCGAATAGGTATGGGAATCACTCTTATACCAGCTTACAGACTCAAGATATATCTCGACTACTATGTGAGTTTCTGGTCCCAAACCTTCCAGCAGATAGATTTCAAGAATGGAGTACCCGGAATACTGATGGATATGGATATCATAAAGAAGGATGACCTCAAAGACACACAGGAGTTTGCCCTGGGCACTGAATATATTTTGTCCAGAGACTGGACGATTAGAGGTGGTGTTCGTTTCGTTCCAACTTACCTGAAGAAGAATGGAGTAAAGAGACAGATGTTCCCCGAATATGCGGGCGTAATCCCCGAAACTACCGTCAATGGGATCTCGGTATTCTCAGCCAATCCTCTCACCTCGTGGATGTTCTCGGGCGGATTTTCCTATCAATTGAGCAATGAATGGAGACTCGATTACTTTATCCATTACACACAGGCATTGAGTCAGGTCGGTTCAGACGAGGGAGCAGGCGAGATATCGAGTTATTCTATCTCTACGGGATTGGGGATTGTAAGGTATTATTAGACTTCAGGTATCTGACTTTATGGAGTGTCCTTTACAACTGGATTTGATATATCGCGGTAGTTTTGTGGGATATTTTCCATCCATACAGGCAAAACAGAAATCGTCGGGATTCTGCCCCAAATCCCTTATTGTATTCTTCAGATTCTCCAGACTCAGATATTCGAGATGATCGGCCTCTACAAACTTCTTAATCCTGCTAACCGTGAAAAGCCTCTCGTTGGAGGCTATGAGTTCGGCCTTGGTAGGAGTATCTATTCCATAAAAGCAAGGATATCTTATTGGGGGCGAAGAGATGCAGAGATTTACAGCCTTTGCACCAGCATTCTTGAGCATTCTGACAATCTTTCTGGAGGTAGTACCCCTTACTATAGAATCATCTACTACATATACGCCCTTGTCCTTTATCACAGATCTTACAGGATTGTATTTCAATCTCGCCTTCTCCTCCCTCTCGTCCTTGGAGGCAATGAATGTCCTTCCGGTAGAGTGGTGTCTTATCAACATAAACTCGAGTGGCACACCTGATTCTTGATGGAAACCCAGTGCAGCGACATTACTGGAATCGGGCACAGAACCCACTATCGAGGGAACATCGTGCTTTATTCTCATCTGCCTCGCCAGATAGCCACCAAGCATCTTCCTGAACCTGTATACAGAGAGATTGAAGATATTGCTCTCCGGTCTCGCAAAGTATATACACTCGAAGACGCAGTGAGAGTAATGCGATGGTTTCCTCTTGATCCTACCCGACAGATCATAGGACTTTGGCTCACTGTTCGGGTCGAATACAACTACCTCGGCAGGCATTATCTCCCTAATAGATTTTGCCTTTATTACATCGAGACCGCAGGTCTCTGAACTCACTATCCACGATTTATGGCTGTTCCTCTGTCTCATACCAAAGACAATTGGCCTTATTCCCATCTTGTCTCTAAACGCATACATCTTTCCCTTGTAGACAAGAATCGCCGAAAATGCCCCCTGAATATCGTTCATCATATCCAGAATGGCATCTATAGGGGATTTGCCCTTCTGTATCAAATATGCGAGATACTTTGCCTCGAGCTCACCATCGTTTCTGCTCGAGAAATACACACCCTTCTTTTCGAGAATGCTCCTTATCTCCGGGTAGTTTACTATATCCCCATTTGCACAATACATAAGTGGAGGGTCAAGTACCACATGAGGTTGGGCATTGTCGAGATCGGCTGGACCGGCGGTGGGATATCTCACATGCCCAATAGCAATATTCCCACGCAACTTCAATATATCATATTCGGTAGCCTCTACCTTGCCATTTCGCTTAATGAGGTTGAACATATCCGACTTGCTATCGGATGTAGTACATATACCCCACTGTTTCTCCCCTCTGTGCTGCAAATAGTACAATCCGTGAATACAACTAAGGGCTGCCTCTTCATATCCACAAACACCGAATATTCCACACATCTTACACCGTTCTCCTTAACACACTGAGAGGGCTCTGGTATATATTATCTTTTTCGAAACAAGTAAATAAAATTTTATACATCTTATATGAAAAAATTCTTTTCACATCAACGATCTTACTGCCTGCTCCAGCCCATATAAAGTCGTCTCGTACATAGGGAATATCTGCCGAATGATATTTATCGTGTGTGTATATTGCCACTCATCATATGGAACAGGATTGAGCCAGACCGAATAAGGGAATAACTCCCTTATATATTTCAATCTCGCCACGGATGGAATCCCCGATTTCTCGTAATAATATATAGAACCGTTGTATGCCATCAATTCGTAATAAGCCATAGATGCGTCGCCTACTATAATAAACCTCGTGTCTTTCTCAAACTGCCCGAGCGACTCTATCTTGAATGGTTTGCTCCTCCTTGGCGGATCCTCCCATAAATAACCATATATCGTATTGTGAAAATAGAAATGTCTGCACTCCTTGAACTGATACCTCGCATAATCGAATATTACCTGCACTATATCCACATACGGGTCCATAGACCATCCACCATTATCGATGGCAATTATTACCTTCAGTTTGTCCACCATACTTCTATCGAATACGAATTCTATCTCTCCGGCATTCCTCACTGTATTGTCTATGGTCTTACGAATGTTCAGGACATCCTTTGGTCCCTCCGGCCTCAATAACCTCAATCGCTTGAGCGCCTCTCCAACATTGGACCTCGAGAGCATGGTATTCACTGAATAATCTCTATATCTTCTCTCGAGGGCGAGTTTTACAGCCGATCTGTTCCTCGATATACCCCCAACTCTCATACCCTCAGGATGAAAGCCCGAATGTCCCACAGGAGATGTACCCTGTGTGCCTATCCATCTGTTTCCTCCGTGATGAGCCTCCCTCTGCTCTTTCAATCTCTTCAAAAAATACTCTATGAGCTCCTCAGGAGACAATCGCCTCAACTCCTCCTCTCCTATGTTCAATACTGCTGCAAGTTCCCGAGGGTCTTTCAACCACTCCTGAAGCATCATCCTGACGACCTCTCTCATCTCATCCTCATCAGGGTCCCTCAGCTCTACACCATCGAATATATGAGCAAATACCCGGTCATAGACATCGAAATATCTCTCGCTCTTTACAAGAATGCTTCTGGCTGCATAATACAAATCATCTATCGAGTTTATCAGCCCCAGATATAGAGCCTTATGCAACCTCAAGAACGAGGTAGGAGATACCGGCACATTCATCTCGTATAATTTGAAGAACAATTCGCTAAACATTCTATTTGATCTTGATCAAATTCTTGTTGGCAATCTCGAGGTCCCTGCTCTTCTTGAACAGGATTCCCAGATATGGTATCTTTCCACGGGAGAGCATCTCTGCATCAAAATCCTTATCCATCCTAAGAGCCCTTATCCAGTTTATGAGCTCTCTGGTGGCAGGCCTCTTCTCTATCTCCTCTATGTCCCTCATTTCATAGAAAGCCCTGATGCAATTATCGAGCATCTTCTTGTTTATGTCGGGGAAGTGGGTAAGCACTATTCTACTCATCAACTCCCTATCCGGAAATGCTATGTGATGGAAATTGCACCTCCCCAAAAAGGGGTCCGAAAGGTCCTTCTTTGCATTTGAGGTGATAATTACAATAGGTCTGTGTTTTGCCTTGATGGTCTTGTCGATCTCGAGAATATCGAACTGCATCATATCGAGCACATCGAGCATATCATCCTGAAAATCGGTGTCAGCCTTGTCTATCTCATCTATCAAGAGTACCACCTTTTCATCGGAGACGAATGCCTGACCGATCTTGCCCATCTTGATATATTCCTCTATATTGGCGACATTCCTCTTAGAATCACCAAATCTCGAGTCATTCAACCTCGTAAGGGTGTCATACTGATACAGGGCATCTATGAGTTTCATATTCGATTTCACATTGAGTACAATGAGTCTCAATCCCAGAGATTCTGCAATAGCATAGGCGAGCATAGTCTTTCCCGTCCCCGGCTCACCCTTGATGAGGAGCGGCATCTCGAGGGCGATAGAGATATTGACTATCTTCTTGAGCTCAGAATCGAGCACATATTTCGTCGAACCTTCGAATTGCATATGTCTCTCCTTTGAATTTTTTGTTGTAAAACAAAATGATATTGTCTATATTCATCGCGGACTTATGAGTGACTATAAAATCCATAATCTGGTCTATCTGCACGGTTTTGCCTCCAGCCCCAACTCCAACAAGGCAAATCATATAACAAAATTCTTCAAAAACAAAGGCATAAATATACATATCCCGGACCTCAACTGTGGCAATTTTACAGACACTACCATATCGAAGATGCTCGACAGAATATCTTCTGACATAGAAGAGATAAACGAGAGCTTCATTATAGTAGGTTCGTCGATGGGAGGTTATCTTGCTGCACTATTCGCCGAGAGGCATAAAAGATCTCCGATGAGACTGATTCTGCTCGCACCCGGATTCGATCTCTGTCGGCTATTCACCAAATGGCTCGGTGAGTACGGAATAGACAAATGGAAGAGGGACGGATATTTCGATTTTCTCCACTATTCCTACAATAGCGAGATACCCCTCTCTTATGAATTCTATAGAGATTTGTGCAGACATTCACCCTATCCCGATATCAAAGGTATTGCTGCACACATAATTCACGGCTCAAGGGACGATGTAGTCCCTGTCGAGGTATCGAAGATTTTTCAGAGCAAGAATCCACAAACTACAATCGAGATAACAAATGACACTCACGAACTGAGCAGTTCCATCGACCTAATCACAAACCGAATCGATGCGATATTGAAAGATTTTTGATTTGACAAAAGTGAGATTTGCATTTATAAACTCCCTTCGCTCCTTTTAGGCACGTAGCTCAGGGGCTAGAGCGCTGCTCTGACACGGCAGAGGTCGACGGTTCGAGACCGTCCGTGCCTATTTTACTTTATTATTGGAGCTTAATAATGATTTTCAGGGAAGGTAAAAGAGAATGCAAATATCCTTTGAAGGTAAACTTATCGAGTTAGAAGATAGAGCCAGTGGTTTCGACCTAATAAAAAAACTTAACCTTCCCAAATCGGTCATAGCACTCAATATAAACGGCAAACCATCCGATTTGAGGGCACCACTCACAGCCGGCTCGGATGTAAAACCAATCTATATAGAATCCCCAGAAGGGCTCGAGATACTCAGACACAGTACTGCACACATTATGGCAGATGCAGTAAAAAGGATATTCGGTAAATCCGTCAAGATTACAATAGGTCCAAGTATAGAGGACGGCTTCTACTACGATTTCGATATAGAAAGACCCTTCGAACCATCTGACCTCGAGCGAATCGAAGAGGAGATGAAGAAGATTACAAAAGAGAATATACCATTTATCAGAGAAGAGGTCTCTTTCGACGAGGCAAAGAGGCTCTTTTCAGAAATGGGAGAAACCTACAAACTCGAGATCATAGAAGAGTTGAAGGATTCAGTAATCTCTATATACAAACACGGTAATTTCATCGATTTGTGCAGAGGACCTCACCTACCCTCTACGGGGTATGTAAAGGCATTCAAGTTGCTGTCCTCGGCTGGTGCCTACTGGCGAGGAGACGAAAAGAACAAGATGCTCCAGAGGATATATGGCACTGCATTCCCAACCAAGGAATTACTCGAAGAGTATCTGAAGAAGATAGAAGAGGCAAAGAGGAGAGACCACCGCAAACTCGGGACATCATTGGACCTCTACTCTACTACAGACGAGGTTGGGGGTGGCTTGATAATATGGCATCCAAGAGGCGGTTTTGTCAGAACCCAGATCGAGAATTACTGGAGAGAACAGCATTTCAAGAGAGGATACAGCATAGTATACTCCCCGCACATAGGCAGGGCTGACCTATGGAAGACATCGGGGCATCTGGACTTCTACAAGGAGAATATGTACAGCCCAATGGATATCGACAACTTCGAATACTATGTAAAGCCAATGAACTGCCCATTCCACATACAGATATACAAATCCAGAACCCGTTCGTACAAAGACCTTCCCCTGAGATATGCAGAGCTTGGGACCGTCTATAGATATGAGCGATCTGGTGTCTTGCACGGACTCCTGAGGGTCAGGGGATTTACTCAGGATGATGCACATATATTCTGTACACCCGAACAACTCAAAGATGAGGTGATGGGAGTTGTAAGATTTGCTGTGGATCTGTTCAAGACCTTTGGATTCGATAATTACGAGGCATATCTTGCCACAAGACCCGACAAGGCCGTGGGCGACCCTGCCAAATGGGAAGAGGCCACAAACTCCCTGAGAGAGGCGGCCGAGAAGATGAATATCAAACTCAATGTCGAGGAAAAAGGCGGTGCATTCTACGGGCCAAAGATAGACCTCAAGATAAAGGATTCACTCGGCAGAGAGTGGCAGTGCACCACAGTCCAATTCGACTTCAACCTTCCAGAGAGATTCGATATCTCATATATCGGGCAGGACAATCAAAAGCATAGACCATATACAGTACACAGGGCACTTCTCGGCTCTATGGAGAGATTCTTTGGTATCCTCATCGAGCATTACGCTGGTGCCTTCCCGGTATGGTTGAGTCCAGAACAGGTAATAATACTCCCCGTCTCGGAGAAATTCAATGAATACGCCCAGAAGATAAATGGTGTATTGATAGAGAATGGATTCAGGAGCATTACAGATTTGCGAAACGAAAAACTATCCTACAAGATCAGAGAGGCGGAGCTGCTCAAGATACCATTTATGGCTGTTGTGGGAGAAAAGGAGGCAACCTCCAACACCCTTTCTATCAGAACAAGAGGTAAGGAGGACCTTGGAAATATGCCTGTAGAGGGCTTCATAAAGAAATTATCAGAGTCATCGAAGATTCCATCCTGAAACCCAAACAAGGAGGTCTACCATAAGTACCAAAGAATTGAGAATCAACCAGCAGATCAAGGTCAGAGAGGTAAGGCTGATTGACCCAGATGGAAAGATGGTGGGTGTAGTCCCTATAGAGGTGGCTTTGGAGAGTGCAAGGCAGATAGGTCTCGACTTGGTCGAGATAGTTCCAAACCAATCTCCACCCGTGTGTAAAATCATAGATTACGGTAAATACAAATATCAGGAAAAGAAGAAGGCACAGGCGGCAAAGGCAAAACAGGCCGTAGTGGAGATAAAAGAGATAAAATTGAGACCACGGACCGAAGACCACGATCTGAATTTCAAGATTGCACATATCAGGCGATTCATAGAGGAAGGTAACAAAGCCAAGATAAGCATCGTCTTCAGAGGCAGGGAGATGCAACACCTCGATATAGCACAGCCAATGGTAGATAGAATAATCAAAGAGACTGAGGATATAGCAAAAGTAGAGGTTCCCCCCAAATTAGAGGGGCGTTCTATAATAATGCTCTTGTCAAAAAAATAGTCAATAAGGAGAAGAGATATGCCAAAGATCAAAACAAAATCAGGAGCTGCAAAGAGAATCAAGAAGCTAAAATCAGGGCTTTTCAAGAGAGCAAAGGCTTACAAGAGCCACATCCTTGGATTCAAAGACAGGAAGAGAAAGAGAAATCTCAGGAAAGGCACATATGTAGCCAAAGCAAACCTAAAACAGGTTCAGAGGTTGCTACCAAATTAAGAAATTGGAAGCTGAAGGTGAGAAGAAAATCAGAGAAAAATATGTTTTCATTGTGGTGTGACCACATCAGGAAAGTGGAGGTGTAATATGCCAAGAGTAAAAGGTGGAACCAAGACGAGGAGAAGACACAAGAAGGTACTCAAGCTCGCAAAAGGTAATTTCGGCGGAAGGTCAAAGGTCTATAAGATCGCCGTTCATACAGTCCACAGAGGACTGGCTTATTCGTTTGCAGGCAGAAAAATCAAGAAAAGAAACTACAGGTCACTCTGGATAGAACGAATCAATATTGCCGTCTCAAAGATGGGGCTGACCTATAGCAAGTTTATGAACCTTCTGAAGAAAGCAAACATCAATCTCGACCGGAAGATACTTGCAAATATTGCCGTAAACGATGCAGCAGGCTTCGCAAAGATAGTAGAAGCAGTCAAGGCGTAGCTACATATATCGATGGAAAAATTCGAGAGTATACGGGCTGAGTTTTTGAGAGAGATCGAGTCAGTCTCTCAAACGAGAGAACTGGAATCCCTGAGATTGAAATATATAGGTTCCAAAGGTGTTGTTACTTCTCTCTTGAAGGAAATAGGTAAACTCCCCGCTGATGAGCGAAAATCCTTTGGAGCCAGAGTCAACGAACTAAAGAACTTTGTCGAAGCAAATCTATCCAGTAAGAAAGAGAAATTACTCAGCATAGAGATCGAGAGGAAGTTACAGAGTGAAACCATAGATATAACCCTCCCCGGAAGGGCATTGCCCAGAGGTACAGTTCACCCAATCTCGAAGACTATGGAGGAGATATCGGACATCTTCATAAATCTGGGCTATAATATCGAATACGGACCCGATATCGAACTGGACAAGTACAATTTCGAGATGCTCAACATCCCAAAACTCCATCCTGCAAGGGATATGCAGGCAACATTCTATATATCCGACGAACTTGTCCTCAGGACGCACACCTCGCCGGTTCAGGTGCGTACAATGCTGAAGCAGAAGCCACCAATCAAGATCATATCTCCCGGTACAGTATATAGGTGTGATTCGGATGCTACACATACCCCGATGTTTCATCAAATCGAGGGTCTATTGATAGACAAGGGTGTATCCTTCTCCGACCTGAAAGGCACCATAGAATATTTTCTAAAGTCGTTTTTTGGAGAGAGGACATCTACGAGATTCAGGGCGTCGTACTTCCCTTTTACAGAGCCATCAGCCGAGGTGGATATACAGTGTCAGATGTGTGGAGGCAGTGGATGCAGTGTATGTAAGAATACCGGTTTTTTAGAGGTTATGGGATGTGGTATGGTAAACCCTGTAGTCTTGAGAAATGCAGGCATAGATTCTGAGCAATTTACAGGATTTGCGTTCGGTATGGGTGTAGAGCGAATGACTATGCTCAAGTACAGGATACCCGATCTGAGATTATTCTTCGAAAACGATATCAGATTCTTGAGGCAGTTCTAATTATGAAGATATCACTCAATTATTTGAAGAAGATAGTAGATTACCCCGTAGATACAGAGAGATTGATAAATGATCTCACTATGAATGGCCTCGAGGTAGAGGCAATAACCAAGCCCTACAAGGATATCGACCCCAATATCAAGGTTGTAGATATAATCTCCTTCGAGCCTCACCCGTCCAACAAAGACCTCTCGGTGGTCATCATTGATTGTGCAGGCGAAAGACATACGGTGGTCTGTGGCGCGAGGAATGTCAAGGGCGGTATGCAGGCGGTATGGGCACCACCTCACTCCCGTGTTCAAAACTTCGAGATAAAGGAAAAGGACTTCAAGGGAGTCAGATCGAGTGGTATGTTGCTCTCACTCGAGGAGATCGGACTCGAAGAAAAATCCGAAGGTATATGGCTATTCACCTCCAGCTACAAATCGGGGAAATCGCTCATCGATATACTCGACGCATCCACAACCGTTATAGATATCAATGTTACACCCAACAGAGGAGATACCCTGTCTTATATAGGCATTGCAAGAGAGGTATCTGCGTATTACAATACAAGGCTCAATCTACTACCCTCTGATATCGAGTGGCAGAATGAAACAAGTCCAATAGAGATTGAAGTAAAGAACAACACTGCCTGTCCTCTATATCAAGGTACATTTGCCGAAGGGATCTCGGTTTGCGAATCGGATATAGAGATTCAAAAGATACTAATCGAGTCGGGACTGAGACCTATAAACAATATCGTTGACCTCTCCAACTTCATTATGCTCGAGACAGGACACCCCAATCACACATTCGATTTTACTACACTCAAAAGGCATAAAATCATAGTCAGAGATGCACTGGATGGGGAGAGGATTAGACTACTGAATGGTATAGAGATTACACTCAAGAGAGAGAATCTGCTAATATGTGACGCAGAGACACCTATTGCACTTGCCGGTGTAATGGGAGGTGAATTTAGCTCGATTACCGAGGGTACGAGCTCCATTCTTCTGGAGTGTGCAATATTCAGCCCCGACTCGATAAGACTTACAACCTCTATGCACAATATCAATTCTGATTCGAGTTATAGATTTGCAAGGGGAGTCAACTTCGATACTGTCGAATATGCTACCAGAAGATTTATGCATCTCTTGAAGAAGTACAGACCAGATGTCAGGGTCCTCAAGCCAATGACTATAGCAAACGAGGGATCAAACCAGAAAAGGAAAATAAGACTGAGATACTCAAGACTCGACACCTTTCTCAATTCACAAATCGACCGCAATTTCATAAAGAATACTCTTACGAATCTGGGCTTTTCCATAGAGCGTGAATCCACGGATGGACTCGATATCAGGATCCCATCCCATAGATATGATGTCTCTATGGAGGAAGACATAATCGAGGAGATAGCAAGGATCTATGGATATAACAGATTCGATAGCAAACTCCCTCACACAGAGATACTGGAACCAAGAGCAAACACATACGATAGGTTCAAGAGGCAGATTCACAACCTCCTTTCGAATCTGGGGCTATACGAGACAATCAACTATACCTTTCTCGACGATGGCATAAATTCTGTATTTTCGGAGAAAAAGCCAATAACTATCAAGAATCCGATAGCTCAGGATATGTCATTTATGCGAAAGTCCATTTTGGCATCTCTCTTCAAGTCTGCCCAATTGAACCTGAACAGACAGCATAAAGACATCAGATTTTTCGAGACAGGAAAGATATTCTACGATGACAACGAGATTATAGAGGAGGAGAGACTGGGAATTTTCCTCTCAGGAAAACCCTTCGACCGTATATGGGCAAATCCCCAAACCGAATACGACTTCTATGACCTCAAAGGAATATTAGAATCACTCCTCTCTTCTCTCCACATTGATACAGTAAAGTTCAAGAGGGAGGGATTACCTCAATATTTGCACAAGGGCAAATCGGCTACAATATTCATAGATAATGAGTTTTGCGGTATTATGGGAGAGGCACACCCAAATCTGCTCAACAGACTCGACATCAAGCAGAGTTGCTTCATCGCAGAACTCAATCTGGATATAATTTATAAAGCATTCCTCAAAAATCAACCCGTCTTCAGAAGTTACTCACCATTTCCATTCATCGACAGGGATATTGCAATCGTCATAAACAGAGATATTCCATCGGAGGATGTAGTGTCCGAAATAAAAGAGATGAATATCCCGATAGTCGAAGATATAAAGATTTTCGATCTATACGAAGGCAAAGGTATAGAGGAAGGTAAGAAGAGTTTAGGAGTTGCCATTAGATATCGCTCTCCGAAGTCCACACTGACCGATGAAGAGGTCGAAGGGCTCCATTCGAAGATAATTGACAATTTGCTCAAAAAGTTCTATGGAAGACTTAGATAGTTTTCTTACTATTTAAGGTTGCCTCCTATGAGCCCAAACACGAATCATATATCAAATTCTTATCTCGATGATATGGTGATACCCCTCTTTAAGGTAAAACCCATCTATACAATCAAAGAGGTGAGTGAAATCATAAAAGAGAAGCCGTATGTCATACGCTTCTGGGAATCGGAGTTCAAGGAGATTATCAAGCCGATGAGGGGACGGGGCAACAGGAGACTGTATAGAAAATCGGATATCGAGACTATTCTCCAGATCAAACACCTCTTGAAGGTCAAGAAGTTTACTATCAGGGGTGCAAAGAAGATATTCAAGTTGAAAGATTCGAGAGAAATAATAAAGGAGGAGGTACTTACGCCAACACAGGCAGACAAACTCAGATTCCTGACAGAACAGGTTAGACTACTCATCGATGAGATCGAAAGACTCAAACACAATCTCCTCAATTTTAACGATTGACTATCAGAGGACCCTTTGCCAAACTACATTATGAGACGAGTTCGATATGAATTCTGAGTCATATACTATACTGATCGCAGACGACGAAGAGGTAAATCTGAACTTATACAGAGAATCTCTGAAGGCGGAGGGCTACAATATTATCTCTGCAAGAGATGGTGGAGAGGCACTGAATATCGCCGTAAGCCATCAACCAGATATCATCATATCCGATGTGATGATGCCCAATCTATCTGGCATAGAGCTCACTAAGATACTTAAGGCAAACCCGGTTACCGCCTTCATTCCCGTAATTCTCGTAACAGGGCTTACCGATTTCGAGGATGTACTCAAAGGGCTCGATGCAGGTGCAGATGACTATCTCTCGAAACCCGTGAACATACTCGAACTCCAGACCCGAATCAGAGGTGCACTGAAGACGCGGGAGCTTCAACGCTCCTTGAACTCAGCAAACAGGACCATATCCACACTCACGAACTACTCATCCAGTCTTATCAGCCAGTTCAATCCCGTATCTTTCAACTATGACGCCTATGTACAGAACATAATAGACATCTTGCTGAAAAACTATAATGAATCTATCCGGAACACCCCGTGGGGTATAATCGTTGGCAGGCTCGAGAGTAATTCAATATATGGGGAGATATTTTTCAAAGATAGCAACGGTGTCATCCAATCCTCATCTATCTCTATTCCAATAGAGAGATTGACCTTTCCTTCGATAGTGTCTTCTCCGATATTTCACTCTAACGACTGTAATGGTAAATTCCCCACGATCCATACAAACGCCATCGAAGTGGAGGTAACCAACTTCGCCTCTATCAGAATCGAGACGGACATAATAATCTTCATCAATTTCTCTTACAGGATCAACCTCTATGATCTGGAGATACTGAACTATCTCTTCCTCCTCTGTGAATCCTTCAAGCGATTGTCAATGCAGATAAAGGATACAGAGAATGCCTTCAGATACGCAGTGGATGCACTCAGCCGCGCGGCAGAGGCCAATGACGAGGACACCGGCAATCATATTGTGAGGGTAAACGAATATTCGAAGGTCATTGCAAAGGAGCTCAGGCTGTCAGATAGATTCATAGAAGATATAGGATTCTTGGCACAGATGCACGATGTGGGCAAGATACACATTCACCCGGATATACTCCGAAAGAAAGGCGCATTGAACGACATAGAATTTGCTGAAGTAAAGAAACACCCTGTCTATGGGGCAAAGATCTTGGGAGACGATATCAGACTCAGTATGGCAAAGAACATCGCACTCACCCATCACGAGAGATTCGACGGCTCGGGGTATCCATCCGGACTCAAACAAAAAGAGATCCCTCTCGAAGGTAGGATAGTCTCACTGGCAGATATCTACGATGCATTGAGAAATCCGAGGTCCTACAAGCCCGCCTACGACCACGACACGACAGTCAGGATAATATCTCAGGGCGATGGAAGGACTCTCCCCTCTCACTTCGACCCCGAGGTACTGAAGGCATTCATTCGCATA
>Ga0123519_10008570_pt1 | contig 15568 bp, 14 predicted proteins | sample YelNatPaOPRAMG02_FD_87396 | JGI IMG/M metagenome (GOLD analysis project Ga0123519, IMG submission 87396) | Hot spring microbial communities from Yellowstone National Park - Yellowstone National Park OP-RAMG-02 (version 2) | ecosystem: Environmental > Aquatic > Thermal springs > Hot (42-90C) ...
CATACCTTACTCCCATTATTATTTTACTGCAGAAGAGATTTTTGAATTCACCAAGGAAAGGGACAGATATAAATACTTTGTTTATTGGGTGAATACCATGACTAAGTTTTATGTGTCGTTTTCTTCAGGTTCGAAATTACTTATAAAATTCTATAGTGGGAATTTTTTACCTATGGTTGTTTTTTCTCGTATCCTAAGAGACGGATGTGGAGCAGGGAACACGAATTTTTACATTAGTCCGAATGGGTATGTATATCCGTGTAAGTATTTAAAAGATACTCCATTAGGGACTATTGATAAACCTATTGCTCTTCCTTCTATTGAATATTCTAAAAAGTACTTCCATCTATGCGAAAAATGTTATTTTCAGAAAATTTGTTGCGGATTGTGTAAAAGTCTTCAATCAAAGGGATTTTCAAAGATTTGTAATTTTTACAAGAAATATTTAATAGATTATATATCAGCTATTCCTCTTAAAGCAGTAAAAGAACTCTATTATTCCCAAGAAAAACATGAAGAGGAGAAGTCGAATGCTTCCCCATTAACTGAAGAGGCAATTAATAGATTTAAAAGGAGAGTTTTATGTCCTATAGGGATATTCTGAGTATTTCTCCGATTACACTTAACTGGTACGAGGATGGGAGGGGAGTGGTTGTAGTAGAAAACTTTTACAACAAAAGAAAAGTTTTTTTAGAGGAAGACCATCTTTCAAAATTATGGAAGATCATTATTGAAGATTCAGATTACAAGAGGGTCGAGAAGAAATTTTTCGAATTGGGAAGAGAGGATTTTAAAGAATGTTTAAGTTTGTTAAAAAGAGCTGGCATAATAAAAGTTTATTATTACTCCAAGGTGGCATATGAAAAAAGAAAAAATAGATGACATTAAAAGAGGAGACTTTATATTGTTAACAACTCGCTCAAAGCTTACCTTTGCAGGTATAGTAGAAAATATAGAAGAGAAAAGTGGAAAAAGACTGATAATATTTAGACCTTCAAAGGATTCTCCTTTATGGATAACAATTGAGGAAGGTTTCATTGAAAGATTAAAAATGCTGATTCCATCTGAGGAGATAGTGAAATGAGGAAAAGAGAATTATTTGTTTTTTTATTATTATTGGGAAAATATTTTTTGTGTGGAAGTGATATTATAAGATTGAACGAACTTTCAAGTACGGGAGGGAAATTTATCATCTCTGACAATTATATTTATACCTTTGATCCCAAAGACTACGCCATTAAAATTTTTTCCCTCAGAGGTGAATTAATTAATATTAAATCTCTTAATGGAGGTGGCCCTGGAGAAGTTTCAACAATGGGAGGGATGATTTACCGAAATGGAGAAAATTTATTAATTTTAGAACCAGTTAAAAAAAGATGGATTGAATATGATAAAAAATTGAACTTTCTTAGAGAAGGCAGGTTTGATGAGCCAATCACTGTAGTTAAAAATATGGGTAAGAATTTGATAGGAGGGAATGGAGGATTAGAGGAGGGCAAATATATTAAAAAAATTTATTTACTTTCCGATAATTTCAAGTTGAAAAAAGAGATTTACAAAGAATACGGAAAATTTTTAGAGAACAAGATAGATTCCAATGAGTTTTATATCACCCTTGATGCAACCCCTGAGTTAATTGCATTTGGATTTGGAAATACAAATAAGGTTAGAATGATAGATATCAATGGTAATTTGCAAAGAGAAATTTCTTTAAATATAAAGCCTACAATGTATGGTAAAGATTCTCTCTATTTAATAAGAAAATTTTTACCTCAAAAGATTGAAAATTTTATGGAATTTACTACCTATCCTTTTATATTCCAAGTCCTCTTTATATCGAATTATGAGCTTCTTATTATTTCAGGGGAAATGGTACATAATGATCAAGCAAAGGGCTACATTTATAATTTAAACAGCGAAACGACTAAAAATATGACACTTCCAATAGGAGTTTATTGCTTCCATAAAGGTATTTTGTATATAATAAGTGAAGATGAGGAAGGTTGTTTTTTGAAAGGTATAAGAATAAAATAGTTATGAAAAAGGAAACAGTAATTAATATTGATAACATTTTCAAGAAGTTCAAAGATATTATTGCTTTAAATGGAGTAAGTTTTGAAGTAGAGAAAGGGACAATCTTTGGAATATTTGGTCCAAATGGAGCAGGTAAAACTACAATAATAAGGATAATTTCAGGAATATTAAAACCTGACTCAGGAAGAGTTTATGTGAAATGTAAAAATCTTTCTTACATACCAGAAGAATTAAGCTTATACAAAGAAGAAAAAGTTATAAATATTCTAAATTATATTTTATCTTTAAAAGGTTTCCCAAAGAAAAAACGGAAAGAAGAGATAGAGAAATGGAGTTCTTTATTGGGAATAGAAGAATTTTTTGAGAGAAAAATATATCAACTTTCAAAAGGGCAAAAAAAGAAGGTAATGTTTACAATTTCTCTATTAGGCGACCCGGATGTAATAATAATGGATGAGCCATTTGTGGGAATGGATGTAGAGGCTTCTGAAGCACTGAAAGGGATAACCTACCGTATGAAAATAAGTGGGAAAACTATAATTTTCTCCACCCATATTCTTGAACTGGCTGAAGAAATGTGTGAGGAAGTAATTATTATTAAAAAAGGAAAGATTATTGAAGGAGGTAAAATAGATCAGCTTAAAAATAAATATTCGCAAAGGAAGTGGATAGTTAGATACAGCGGGAAAATAGACAAAGAAATGTTCCAAGATAATGAGATTGAGGTATTTGACAATTTTTTAAGATTTCCATGTGATATCTCTTTGAGCTATATAATTAAGAATTTGGAAGGCAGGGTGGATGTAAAAGAGATAAAAATGGAGCATTCGAGTTTTAAGGAAATTTACTTGAGAATTTTAGGAGAAAAGGATGAAAGAAATTTACAGTTATGAAGTTATTAAAGTTCTAAAGAAACCATGGTTTTACATGAGCTGTCTTCTTCTCCCTTTCTTTCTTCTTCTTGGCTCCGGATTCCCATCTTTTCTTATAAAATATGTGTTGAAAGAGATAAAAGAAGGAAGAGTATTAATCTCTGGTAATATAGAGATTGTGGATGAGATTCAAAGGGAGCTTATTAATAGTTTAGGAGATAAATGGAAGATTATAAAGATAAAGAATGGAATAAGTTCTTATACAGATAGGGATACAATAATTATAAAGGTTGAAGAAAATGGGATAACTTTAAAAATGAAAAATAGGAATTTAGTAAAGGAAAATCTTATTGATAGAGCAATAAAGGATGCATACCTTAAAGTTTCTCTTTTGAAGAAAGGTTTAAATCCTCAGGAGATAGAAAGAATAAAGAAAGGATTACCGGTAAGAATAATAACGGAAAAGAAAAGTGGAGAAGGAAAATATTTTGGGTTAATAATCCTTGTTATTTTTTTCACTGGAATTTCGGTTTACGGAGATTATCTTTCGAGAAGGATAATCGTAGATAAAGAAAGCAATTTCATAGATTTACTTCTTCTTTACAAAAAACCTTCCCAGATTTTCTGGGGTAAATTACTTGCTATTGATACATGCTATTTTATATATCTTGGAATAACCCTTTCATTAACTTATTTATTATTAAAACTCCTTCCTTCTCGTATTCCAGATATTATTGCAACTCTTATTTTAAAAGAAATGGATTTAGAATCTTTTCTCCATATTTTTTTGATATTTTTTATGGCTTTTTTAATGTATTCTTCATTTTATCTTCTGGCAGGAACTATTTCTCGCACTGAAGACGATCTTAAGGGAGCCAAAAGCTTAATACATTATGTTTTGTCATTTTCACTTCTTTTAAATGTTTTATTAATGGCGATCCCGTCAATAAGAATAACCAAACTTCTTTATTACATTCCCCCTGTCTCTCCATTTTCAATGCTCGCTTTTTTAATGAAGGGGGAATTGGGTAAATTGGAGTTTCTTTCAGGCTCGATCTTAATGGTTTTTACAACTATTCTTTTTGTAAAGATAGCAGGATCCAAATATGAAAAAAGCTCCTTGTATGAAAGGAGAATAGGATGAGCAAAACAGGGCTAAGAGTTTTAAGAGGGTTCATTTTGTTTGTTCCAATTTTTCTCTTTGCCAAGGATTCCCTGATAAAAGAGTTATGCGAGAAAAAAGATAGAATGTCGGAATTTATGAAAAATTATAGAGTTATAGCGGATGCAGAAGTCTCTGTTTATGATGAGGATGATAATTTAATAAGAAATGAAAGGAGAAAGGTTGATCTTTTTTGGGATGGTAATAAATGGAGTGAAAAGAGCGGAAAAGGAATATTGAGGACAAATGAAAAATTTTTGACACCGTTCAAAGAAAGTGATATTTCCTTTTATCAGTTTGAGATAAAAGATAGTGATGAAAATTGGATAATTGAGGCAAAGTTATACGAAAAATATAGAAATTTAAAAGGAGAGGAAGGAAAGTATATAGTATCGAAAAGAACAGGGTACTTTGAAAAAACATATACAACCCAATCAAAGCTTTCATCGGATTTGGAAGATCTTGAAATAGAGACAGAGTATGGAGAAATAGAGAAAGAAGTGATTGCACCGGTAAAGATAAAAATTAGAATGAATATTTACCAAAAAGAATATGAAATAAGAGTAAAAACGATCTCAATTTTAAACCTTACATACAAAAAGAATTGAATCATTTGCAAATAGGTAGTTTTAATGGTTCTTATTCCTTATGAGTTGATAAAGGATTTTTTGAAAGGGAAGGCGGATTTCTTTGAGCCTTTATTACTTTCTTTTCTAAAAAGGATATTGTCAGAGGTAGGGGTGAAATTTGGGACATTGTTAATCTTTGATAAGAGTAAGGATCTTATTTCCATGATAAGAGCAGGGGAAATGGAAGGAAGGGAATTTTTAGTCCCTCCAGATATCATTGAAAGAGAGGAGCCTTTGATAATTAATGATCTTGAGAATGCACCCTATAATCTTTCCATAAAAAAAGGAATGATAAACTCAGAAATGGTCTATCCTTTCAGATTAAAGGATGGTAAGACAGCAGTTGTTTTTCTCCCTTCTGAAGAATCTTTTCACTTTAAAGAGGAACACTTTGAAAGGGTCAAAAAGGTTTTTGAAGAGTTTTTCTCTTCTCTGGAGAAGATAGAAAATAATAGAGAAGCTATAATTTTGTATAGATGTGAAGATTGGGAGAAGGTTTTAAATTCAATATTAGACAATGAATTCTTATTAATACCAGTTAAAGAAACGAATGAATTAGAAAAATTCCCTATTCCCTTAAATTTTCTTATAACCTCCTGCAATTTTCGATGTGCTATCGATTGCTCTTCTGCTTTTAGAATTTCTACGAAATTTAAAATACCTGTTGGAATTATAAGACCCTTTAAAAAAGATGAGGAAAGCTCCTTTTTATGTTCTTTCTATTCCCTTTTCTCCTTTACACCATCTCATCAAAAAATAATTGATAAGATAAAAGGCTCGAGATTTCATGTCTTTTCAAAGGAATGGAAGGATGATGGAAGGCACTACAAAATAAGTTCAATACAAAGGATTTTGGTTGATGGTAAGAAGTTGAAAGAAAATCTTTATTTTTCCCTTCCTTACGCATCCTCAATATTCAAGGAAACTGTTGGAATGGGTATAAAGGAATTCTCCAAATGTCTAAGGATGTGTTATTCATTATTTTTACTTTCTTCAGGAAAACCTGTTGGTTATGCTTCCTGGAAGAGTGGATACAGGTTCTGTTCATCCTTTTCAAAAGCATTTTTTGATACCTTTGGCATAACCCCCAAATCTTTTATAAAGTTTTACCCTCCTCAATAACCTACAACCCCCTTATATTTGCATCCTTGGGGAATTCGATGGTGAATTCGAAATTTATTTCTTTTTTTCCCTGGGGAGGAATTTTGAGAAGCCAGCTCAAAATCCCTTTCTCATCCTTCTTATCTGGTTGAAGATCGAAATTTACATCCTTTACTTCGATCTGGGTGTTCTGGGAAATTGGAATCTGATCAATAACCTCAATTTCTATCTGATTCTTTCTTAGATTCTGAATTGTAATTCTGTATGCAAATTTTATTCTTTCCCTTCCACCAAGCAAACCTGCTTTCCCCCTTTCCTTTTTAACAAGCTCATGTTTTACCTTTATTTGCTCATCCCTTCCAAAAAACAGAGAAAGTTCTTCATCCTTTGAGGTAAAGGGAAGGTTTGTGGAACCTACAAATTCATTGGAAATGAAAATATCAGCATTCCCTGAAATTATTGGATAGGAGAGGGTGTTTTTGATTTTCCCCCTCAAAAAAGCAGATTCTACAAGCTTCGGAACAGTTATGTAGTCAAATTTGGATGGAAGCTTACTAAAATCAATGGGAAACTTATGGGGTGAGCCGTCAGAGGGTATTGTGACCTTTCTTGGAATCTCAAAATTCAAATGGAGTCCAGTCTCAGAAATTTCTGCTTCAACAAATTCCAAAGGAACTTCTTCCTTTAGTGGAACCATTGCAAGCTCCTTCTTCCTTACAAGCGCTTCCTCCATTGCAAGCTTTTCCTCCCTTGAAGCCTTAGGAACAGGTCTTGGAAAATATATGTCAAGAATCCATGGATTCAGGGAAGGAGGTGATGTTTCAAGGGATGGAGAGGATGTGGAAAGGAGAATCTTAACATTTTTCCAATCCTCACCACTCTTCTGGGTTACCTTTGAAAAAAGGGAAAATTCGATTTCTCCCTCCTCAGGTAATGCTCTCAAATTGTATAGAGGTGTCCAGCTCGAACCCCTTGTTGTGTAGGAAAGATTCAATTTCAAATCTCCTTCCTTTTCCGCCTCAATAGAAACAATAGCCTTTTTCGCCTCAAGGGGTTCTGAAGGAGTTATGGATTGGAGTTTCTTTTTCAGGGCATCGATTTCCCTTCTTGTATCATCGATTTTTCTCGTTAACTCAATTTTAGAATTTTTTATCTCCTTGAGCTTTGATTCAAAAAATCCCATTGCCTTCTCCCAGCTCAGTAAATCTGGTTTAGCAAGGGCTATTTCCTGAGATGCTTTTTCAGCTGTTTTTGACTGGATCGATTTTATGAAATTCTCCTGGGAGCTTAGAATGTCAATCTCTTCGCTCATTTTTGAAATCTCTAATTCAAGCTCCCTAATCTGACTTTCAATTTTTTTGATTTCAGGCAGAGATGGAGACTCAAGGAATTGGTCTTCAATTTCAACCCCAAGAAATTTTATCTGAATGTTAGAAGAGCCGGAAACCCTTACAGAGTTGGGGATTATAGAAGCTGGTAAACCTTCAAAAATGATTGTTTGAAAACCTGGTTTTACCCTCAGATTAGCCACTCTTAAAACCTCTGCCCTATCCGAGTAAATAGTCACTGACTCTATTGAGCTTTTTGCAGAAATCTCATCTGGAAGGACTTGAAAGGGAAAAAGAATAAAAATAATAATAACCCAAAATAATTTTTTCATCTTGACCTCCACAAAGAATATACATAAAACTCACTAATTTTTCAATATGCCAATAGGATTAAATTTCCTTAATGAATTAGCTAAATTGGTTTCTTCTCTTTAATAAATTTTGAGTACCATTCCTCATACTCATCAGGAGTGATGATGTGAATTTCAAAGGGATTTACAAATCCAATTTTCCTTTTAAGCTCAGCAATCAGCTTAGACCTTTCATAGCTGAAAGCTGGTGTGTTTTTTGAGATAACAAGAATGTCTATGTCACTATTTGGTCCAAAATCATCTCTTAAAATTGAGCCGAAAAGATAAATTTCAATTTCTCCAAGCTTTTCTTCAAAAAATTCCTTTACAATTTTTAGATATTTATCGAGATTATCAAGATAATGCTTTCTTTCTTGAGCTCTTTTTTCAGTAGATCAAAATATCTCATTCTTTTTCCAAAATTTCTTTTAATTCCTCCACAAATTTAATCATTTTTTCCCCTTGAGTTTTGTAGAATTGGACAGGTAGATATCTGCTTTTGATGTAAGCAATTTCCAGATCCGAAATTGCTTCTTCGTGAGACTTCATAAACTCTTCTATCCTTCTGCTGAAGCTACTGACTTCTTCAAAATCCATAAGGAGTTTTGAAATCTCGTAGGTCTTTTCGAAGTCCCCAAGCTTTTTCCAGATAGCATATTTTAAAAATAACTGTGATGCCTGCTCCAAATCAAATGCAGATAAATCGTACTCTTCCCTATTGAATAACTCTAATGCATTTTTGAAAAATCTTTCTGCCCTGTCTTTCAGGAAATCTCCTTTTCTCATGATTATATTATAAACACCTTCAGAAACTTATGTTTAATCCTCCCAAAATTTCAAATCCATTTTCAGGATTATCCTCATAGGATATGTATAAATAACGACCGCTAAGCAAAAGGCCGACAGAATCATCAATTCTGTAAAGGATTCCTATACCCCCAAACCCAGTTAAATTGTTTTTGCTTTTGGGTGGTAAAATTTGGGTTTCGTATCCAAATTTTGATGTATAGATTTTTGTTTCCTTTTCAAAAATAAAGTTCAGACCAGCACCTCCATTTAAAAATAAATTTAAATTCTTCGTTTTAAAAATTTCAAAACCAAGGGTTAGAAGGAGGGAGGAGTTTTTGTATGTATCTATCTCAACAGTGTCATTGTCAGAAGGGTCTTTCAAAGTTGCCTTCCCGCCCAAATTGTAATGACTCTCAAAGCCTATGAAGAAATTCTTTTTAAGAGGGAAACATACTCCCAACCCAAGTCCGTTTGTTGTGTGGGCATTCTTTATGGGGAAATCATTTTCCCCTTCTTTGTAATCTGATGCTGAGCCAGAGGAGTTTATAAAGTTCATGGCTCCGAAGATAAAAATATCAGTCTTCCCAAAAGCTTTTACTGAGAATAGAAAAATAAAAATTGTGAAAATACTAAAGGCTTTATTAATTCTCATCTTACACCTCACTAAATTTTCCCTTTTCCTCTTTTCACATTTATAACTGTTATTTTTACATCCTTAGAGTCTTCATAAAATCCATCTGATGCAGAAAACCTTACCCAGTATTCTCCTGCTTCTTTATAGCTTGGTGTCCACTTAAAAGTTCCCTTGCTTTCATCAAAGGTTGCCCTTGGAGGAAGGGGATTAGCTTTAAAAGTGAGTGTGTCTCCATCAGGATCGGTTGCTTGGAGCTGAATCAAAAGTTCTTCTCCTTCTTTTACTGTTTGGGAAGGAACTGGGGATAAAACAGGTGGCCTTCCAACTATATTTACACCCCAAACTTTGACAACCCATGTTCCGGTATCGCATACTCCCATTCTAATTTTAAAATAACCATTCTCCCCCCAACTTTCACCCCAAGAATTTTTGCATATCCAGTAATTCTCATTGCTATTATATCCCACAAGAACAACCGCATGCCCTCCCTCTTCTTTAGCAGAAGGGGTCGGCTCATATACACCGCCTGAATAGTGATAAAAATCCGAATAAACTTTCATATAAAAGGAAAGTGGTCCATCCTGAAGGGCATTTATTATTGTGTTTTTATCAGCAGTGCTCGTAGTTACCCATCCCCAATCCCTTATCTTTGCAAGCTTAAATTGCCAATCGGAACATCTATTGCAGGAAACATCCTTTGCAGTGTAAGGGAAACAATCTTCAGTTACAACTCCCTCCCTCTTTATGAAATCAGCTGCCATAGATGGATAACCTCCTTTACAACTGCCTGCGCCAGAGCAGGAAACGAGATCCTGTTCAGAGAGATTTGGTTGGACAGAAGGATTTTTCCTTTCAATTTTGTAGATTGATTCTACAGCTCCAATTACAGCAAATGCCCAGCAACTTCCACAACTACCCTGATTTTTTATTGATGTTAGCCAGTTTGCTCCATTCAGATTTCTCCAGTCCAGTTCTGTTGGAGCGGATAGTTTTGCTTCAATTCTTATGAGCTTTTCGTATTCAGGATAGAGGGGAATAAAAGCACCAAGCCTTTGTCTCCTTTCCTCTGGACTGAGGAGACTCATGGATGTGAGGCCAGCTTTCCAATTTAGACCATTCTCTTTTATCTCTCTGTTTATTCTTTCTATCTCATCTTCAATGAGGAAATTCTGGAAGAAACTTAAGAATAAGAGAGAGATAAAAGGGACAAGAATAAAGAAATTTTTTAATTTTAGTCTTTTCATCTCTTTACTCCTGCAATTTCTCTAATTAATAAATTTTTTGAGAAATGTCAAAAAATTCTAAATTTCCCATTGAATCCCTATTCCGAGCTGTCTTCCTGGCATTGGAATTCCTTTTATATCCTCATATCTTTCATTTGTTATGTTTAATCCTTCAAAAAATATTTCAATTCCACCAATTCTCTTTAAAATCTTTGCATCCATCAAAAAGTAGGATGGCTCATAGAATCTCTTCTTGTAAAGAAATTGGAGGTTTATTGATAGGGAAGGTTTGGGATTAAAGAACATTGTAAGAGATGTGATGTTTCTTGGAACTCTGAAACCGTATTTGTAATTTTGGGGTTCATCTCTTTCCTTGAAATCAAACATGCAACTTTTGAAGGAAAAAATAATATGCTCAAAATCCTTTTTAACTGATAACTCAATCCCCCTCAAATCCCTCCTTATTATGTTTTCTGAATACCATTTTTTATCCCTTTTTATCCAGTCAATAATATCCCTTTCTTCCCTGTTAAATAATGATAATTTTGTTTCAAAATTTTTAAAATAGGAGTCAATTCCGACCTCTAATGTTTTTCCCTTTTCAGGTTTTAAATTTGAATTCCCTATATTTACAGGGTCCTTATAATAGAGCTCTGTGTAAGACGGAGCTCGGAAGGAAAGACCTCCTGAAAACCTTAGCTTAAAATTTTGGGAAAGAATGTATGCAAGGCTGAGATCGGGGGAGAAGAACCATCCGTAAGCTTCATGGAAATCCTCGCGAATTCCTAAATTGGCAATAATTTTTTTTGAAAAGTTCTTTTTAGCTTCAAAAAATATGGATGAGCGAGAATTGGAGTGATATCCAGATTTTACGCTTTCAAAATCTTCCTTTACCCCTTCCAAGCCAAGAGCTAAATTCCTCCATTTTAAAACAAAATTTACCCCAATTACCTTGTTTTCTGTTTCGTTGGTGTAAAGGGATGGTCTTTCTCTATCAAGGATAAATCTGTCAAAATGGTATCTGTAGAAGATTTTTTGATTTAAAGAAAATTCTTTTATTTTCAAGTCAAGATTGATGGATAAAAAATCTGTTTTTGTCGATTCCCTTGATGGGAATCCCATTCCAGGAGTATAGAAATCAAAGGCTCCAAAATTTTTCCTTCCATGCCCCCCTTTAATCTCAAAATTTAGTGAATCAAGAGAAAAATTAAGTTTTTCAAAAATAGAAAAATTGCTGAAGTCCCTGTCATCCATAAAACCTCTCGATGAGTCTCTCTGAATGGAAAAGGAATTGGAAATTATCTTCCATTTCAGCTCAAAATTTGTTGAACCTGAATATGTGTTAAAATCATGATAGCTAAATTTTCCAGAAAAGCTTTTCCTTTCAGGATTTCTTGTAACAATGTTTATAACTCCTCCAAGGGCATCTGCTCCGTAAAGGGATGAGCCATTTCCATGGAGAATCTCAATCCTTTCAACATTTTCAATGGGTATTGGTATATCAATATTGTGATGGGCGGTCTGCAAATCATTTACTCTAACTCCATCCACAAGAATTAGAACTTGCTGAAAAGTTGAGCCTCTTAGAGAGATATCTGCCTGGATACCAAAATTAGCCCTTTCCTGAAAGTCGAAACCACAGACATATTTTAGAATTTCTGTAACTGAATTGACAGGAAGTTTTTCGATCTCCTCTCTTTTTATTATTGTAACATTCCTTCCAATTTCCATTTCTTCTGATGGGATTTTTGAAACCACAAGAATCTTTTCTTCCTTTACCCGGACAGGCTCTTCACAAAAGAATTTTAATGGGGTAAGGATGAGCAGAGGAATTAAAATTTTTTTAATCATGCTTTCTCCTGTTGATCATTATTTTAAAATTAAGATGAAATTTTTATTCAAAAACCAAGATGTTCTGTCCTTGCTATTATCTCATCCTGAACAGCTTTTGAAAGATTGCAGAAATATTCGCTAAAACCAGCAACCCTTACAATCAAATCCCTGTATTTTTCAGGGTTCTTCTGAGCCTCTCTTAAGGTCTCAGCGGTTATTATGTTGAACTGGACATGGTGGGAGCCAAGCTTGAAATGGGTTCTTATTAGTTGAGCCAATTTTTGAATTCCATCTTCTCCCTCAATTAATGTGGGATTAAATTTAAGATTTAAAAGGGTTCCTCCAGTCAAAACATGGTCCATTTTTGAAACAGATTTAATGACAGCAGTAGGACCTTTCCTATCAACTCCCTGAGCAGGGGATATTCCATCGGATACAGGAGTTTTTGCCTTTCTTCCATCAGGAGTTGCACCTGTCACTGAACCAAAATATACATGGCATGTTGTTGAAAGATAGTTTACATGATACTCACCATTTCTTGTGTTCTTCCTTCCCTCAACACTTTCAAAAATTGTTCTGAAGAGCTCCCTCATTATTCCATCGGCATAATCGTCGTCATTTCCAAATTTAGGGGTTTTATTCCAGAGTCTCTGCCTCAAAGGCTCGTAACCTTCAAAGTCCTTTGAAAGAGCATCAAGAAGTTCCTGGAAGGTAGTATTTTTGTTATCAAAGATGTGAAATTTAATCGCTGAAAGGCAGTCAGTCAATGTTCCAAGACCAACAGGCATAATATAACTTGTGTTGTATCTTGCTCCCCCATCATTGTAATCCTTCCCCTTTTTAATGCAGTCATCTATGAGGATTGAGAGGAAGGGGACAGGTAGATGGGAGGCGTAAATCCTCTCAATTTTATTGCTTCCTTTTATTTTTATATTGATAAAATGCTCAAGTTGTTTTTTGTATGCATTGAAAAATTCTTCATAGGTTTTAAAATTGACAGGATTTCCTGTCTCTATTCCAATCCTTTTCCCTGTTCTTGGATCGAAGCCATTGTTCAGGGTAACCTCAAGAATCTTTACAAGATTTAAATATCCTACAAGTATATAACTTTCCTTGCCAAAACAACCTGTCTCGACACATCCACTTGTTCCTCCCTGTCTTGCATCCTCGACAGATTTTCCCTGTCTTATGAGTTCCTGAATAACCATGTCCGCATTGAAGACTGATGGTTGTCCAAAACCTTTACTTATTACTTCACAAGCTCTTTTTAGAAAAGAGTCTGGGTTCTTTATGCTAATTTGAACGCTTGGATTTGGTTGAATAAGCCTCATTTCCTCAACAACATCAAGAATTAGATAAGAAAGCTCATTTACCGCATCTGAGCCATCGGGTTTTAATCCTCCAAGATTTATCTGGAAGAAATCATTGTAAGTTGCACTCTCTGCAGATGTTACACCAACTTTTGGTGGAGCAGGTTGATTGTTGAATTTTATCCAGAAACACTCGAGAAGCTCTTTGGCTTCCTCCTTTGTAAGTCTCCCTTCTTCAATATCCCTCTTATAGAAGGGATATAGATGTTGATCAAGCTTTCCAGGACAGAAGGAATCCCAAGGATTTGTCTCTGTTATAACTCCAAGATGGACAAACCAATAAGCCTGAAGGGCTTCCCAGAAAGTTCTCGGAGGATTTGCTGGAACATGGAGGCAAATTTCAGCTATTTTCTCCAACTCCTTTCTTCTCCTTGGATTACTTTCTTTCTCAGCCATTTTCCTTGCCAGTTCTGAATGTCTTTGTGCAAAATTTATAATTGCATCAGCGCAAATTAGCATTGCCTTTAGCTCCTGCTCTTTAGAATATGCCTCAGGGTCATTGTAATAGTCAAGATTTTTAAGGCTTTCAAGGATCTCCTTTTTAAAATCTAAAAATCCTCTCTTATAAATCTTGTCATCGAGAACAGTGTGTCCTGGAGCTCTCTGCTCCATAAATTCTGTAAAAATTCCTGCATTGTAAGCATCCTTCCATTCCTCTGACATCTCATTAAAAACCTTATCCCTTATGGTCTTCCCCTTCCAGAAAGGAATTATTTTCTCCCTGTAAATTCTCTTCACATCATCAGATACAATGTAGGAAATCTTCTCCCTTGAGTTTAAAATTTCCAGGTCTTCAATGGAATGACAGCAAATTTCAGGGTAAGTTGGGACAGCCTTGGGAAGGGGTCCCCTCTCCCCAACTATCAACTCCTCCTCATCAATAAAAATGGATTTATTATCTAAGATATATTTAAAAGTTAGAGCTCTCAGGACAGGAGTAGAAAGGGTAATAAGATTCTGATTAGAATAAAAATCAGTTATGAGTTCAGCTCTTTCAGATGTTATGAATGGTTTTGTGTTAACGCTCTTTTCTCTAAGTTTTGCTACTCTTTCAGTCATATCTATCCTCCAATTTTAACATTTATTTTCTTTTCTTTAAAAATTTTTGAGAAAAGGCTAAGTCCATCCTTTCTCTGGAAATTATCAATTGTAAATTTGTATTCCCTCCTCAATCTTCTATATTTTTCAATCCCTGCAGAGTGGAAGGGTAAAAGATGAGCTTCCTTTATTCCGAGAGAAAGAATGAAATCAGCAGTTTTGTTAATATTTTCGATATTATCGTTGACTCCAGGAATAACAGGAATTCTCACAATAATTTTTTCATAAACTGAAGAGAGTTTTCTCAGATTCTCAAGAATTATATTGTTGGAGACTCCTGTGAATTTTCTGTGGGACTCCTCATCCATTATTTTAAGGTCGAAAAGGAAAAGGTCCGTTAATCTACTTACATTAGAAAGAACTTCCCAGCTTGAATATCCGCATGTCTCAATTGCAGTGTTTATTCCCTTCTCCTTACAAAATTCCAAAAGGGAAATGAGAAAATCTTTTTGAAGTAAAGGCTCTCCACCAGAAAATGTAACACCCCCTGAGGACTCTTCATAGAAAGGAATATCCTTTTTGATCTCATCCATCACCTCTTCAACTGTCATCTCCCTTCCTGCAATTTCCCTTGCTCCAGAGGGGCATGCCTCAACGCATTTTCCGCATAAAAGGCATTTTTCAGTATCATTCACAGCTGAATTGGGGCATGTATTTAGACAGGTTTTGCAACCAATACAACGCTCCTCCCAGAAAACCATCTCCTTCTTTAAAAATTGTCCTTCAGGATTGTGGCACCATAAACATCTTAAAGGGCAACCCTTGAAAAATACCACTGTTCTTATTCCCGGTCCATCATGGAGAGAAAATCTTTGAATATTAAAAATAAGACCTTTCTTTTTATTTCCTGCCAAATTCCTTTCTTTCATTCTACTCAAGAATTAAATATACCAACTGAATAGAATTTTTTCAAAACATCATAAATCTAAAAATCCATTTCCCTTTCCATATCCTTTATCTTTTTTAGAAGTTTCCGAGCTGATTCATTGGTTGGGTCCTCTTTAAGAGCTCTTTCAAAGTAATTTTTTGCCTTTCCAATGAGAAGTTTACCAATCTCCTCATTCAGTTCTGAGCGGGAATTGGATAAGTCTAAGATTAAATTTATTAAATCAATTCCTTTGTCAATCATTTTAAAGTTTGCAAAA
>Ga0123519_10008571_pt1 | contig 15568 bp, 13 predicted proteins | sample YelNatPaOPRAMG02_FD_87396 | JGI IMG/M metagenome (GOLD analysis project Ga0123519, IMG submission 87396) | Hot spring microbial communities from Yellowstone National Park - Yellowstone National Park OP-RAMG-02 (version 2) | ecosystem: Environmental > Aquatic > Thermal springs > Hot (42-90C) ...
GATATATATGAGCTGGGGATGAGCAACCTGGGATTGGCCATCCTATACGACATCCTTAATCGTCGCGTTGATGTCCTGGCAGAGCGTGTCTATGCGCCATGGCCCGATATGGAAAGCGCCCTGCGCCAGGCAGGACTTCCCCTGTACTCCCTGGAGACCCGTCACGCGCTTGCCGACTTCGATCTGATCGGCATCAGCTTGCCCTATCCGCAGCTGTATACCAACACGTTGACGTTGCTCGAGCTGGGGGGATTGCCGTTGTTGAGCTCCGACCGTGATGCGCGCTACCCTCTGGTGATGGCCGGCGGATGTGCCGCGTATAACCCAGAACCGATGGCCGATTTTATTGATTTCTTCGTGATCGGCGAGGGTGAGGAGGCCATCCTGGAAATTGTGGATGCGTTCCGCGAGGTGCGAATAGCGGATCGCGACGCTCAGTTGCGTCGCATAGCGCGCATCCCAGGCGTATATGTGCCACGCTTCTATCGTCCCCATTATGCGTCGGATGGGAAGCTGCTGACCATCGAGCCAACTATTGCCGAGGTGCCACGCACGATTGTCAGGCGCGTTGTCCCGGTGCTTCCCAAGCCGGTCACACGCTTTGTGGTGCCTTATATGGGCATCGTGTTCGATCGGGCTGCAGTGGAAATACAACGTGGCTGTACGCGTGGCTGCCGTTTCTGTCAAGCCGGCATTGTCTATCGCCCGGTGCGCGAACGCCCTGTAGAAGAGATCATAGAGGCGGTGCACGAGATCATCCGCCATACCGGCCATAGTGAGATAGGCTTGCTCAGCCTGTCGAGCACCGATTACAGCGCTATTGAGGCGCTCATCCGCACATTGTTGGACAGCACGCGCGAGCAGCACGTCTCGCTCTCGTTGCCCAGCTCGCGTGTGGAAAGCGTCACAGTTGAGATGGTTGATCTATTGACGCAGGGACGGCGTACCGGCTTCACCTTTGCTCCCGAGGCGGCGAGCGACCGGCTGCGTGAGGTGATCAACAAGCCGATTCCATCGGTAGAGCTGCTTGCCCTGGCCGATGCGGTTTATAGTCGCGGCTGGCGGCAGATTAAACTGTACTTCATGATCGGGCAGCCCACCGAAACCGAGGAGGATGTGCTGGCCATCGCTCGGCTGGCCCAAGCTGTGCTTGATATCGGACGAAAGTATCACCGTAGCAAGGCACAGGTGCGCGTGAGCATCAGCACATTTGTTCCTCAACCCCACACCCCTTTCCAATGGGCTGCGCTGAATCCTCCAGAAATCATCCGCCACAAGCAGATGTTGCTGCGTCAAGCCTTCGGTCGCGGTCGAGGGATTATCTACAATTGGAATGACCCGCACGAATCTCTGGTGGAAGCCGCGTTAACACGTGGTGATCGGCGCGTAGGAAGCGCCATTCTGACAGCGTGGCAACGTGGCTGCCGCTTCGACGCCTGGCACGAGCACTTCAAACCTGATATCTGGGATGCCGCTTTCCGTGAACATGGCCTGGATATGCACTGGTACGCCACGCGGCTGCGCGATGTAGATGAAATGTTTCCTTGGGATCACATCCACACAGGGGTGTCACGCGCCTGGCTGTGGGCGGACTGGCAAGCAGCCCTGCGCGGTGAGGTCAAGGCGGATTGTCGCCATCAATGTTATGGATGTGGCATACTCAGCACATTCGCCAAGATACGCCGCGCCGGCCTCGCCTCCCGTTGGCAATGTCCTCCTGTTGCCAGGACGTCCTCTTGTCCAGATGACCTGCCGGCTCAGGAGGCACCGATCTCGATCAGGGATGCCGGCTAATTGCTGGTCACGCGGCGTTTGGCTTCTTCCCACGTCTGGCGCACAAAGCGAGCCGCTTTTTCCACCCCTGCACGCCCTTGGTAGGAGGCTTCTTCCATGCAAATCCAGCCATCCCAACCGGCGCGCACCAGGTGTTCGAACAGTTCTGGGAACGGGGTGACCCCCGTGCCAAGCAAGACATGGCGCAGCTCGCCCTTCACGGCAGTATCGGCGGCGTGCACGGTGACGACGCGTAGCGTTACCGCTTGCAGCAGCGCGAGCGGATCATCTGCATAGGCTGCGGCATTGCCCGTATCGAAGTTGATACCCAACCCTATCCCTTCGGTCTGGCGCACAATTTCCAGAAAGATATCAGGCGATTGAGAAAAGTCGGTATACTGCCAGGCGCCTGGTTTGGCATGGTTCTCAAATACAGGGACGACCCCGCTATCGCGCACACGTTCGACTAATCGGCTCAACCCCTCCACGGCCCATGCAATGCCTTCTTCGCGTCCGGTCTCGGGATGTGCCTGACCATCGGTCACGCGCACATACTTGGCGCCCAGACCGGCAGCGACATTGAAGACTTCTTCCTCCAGTTGCAACTCCTTCGCGCGTTGCGCAGGGTCAGGATGGGTAAAATCGGGGTAGCTGGTCACCATAACCACGCGGATGCCGGCTGCTTCGATGTCGCGGCGCAGCGCCGCTACTGCCTTTGGAGAACGATCCGGTACGAACAGGATGCTGAGGTCAACGCCATCCAACCCCAGCGCAGCTCCCATTCGCGCCCACTCTGCGACCGTCATGCGGCTGGTGATGATGTCGGAAAAGAAGGAGACCGGCAAGCAGCTCAGTTGCATTGTCTCCACCTCCCTGGTTATGTATAAGCATGCCCATTTAAGAACGACGTTCGCGCTCCATCTCGCGGATTGCCTTGTTGAGCGCTCGCTCCAATTCGGCATCTACCTCCGGCGGCAGGGGCACCGGCCCGGCGCTCGCGAGAATTTCTTGCACCCGTTCGTGGGCTACTTCGTGTGCCATCTTCCCCCCGCTTTTCGCCCATTGCTCGATCGTCTGGCGGCGGAAGAGAACGGGGAAGAAGAGTTCCTCACGGAAGTGACGCACTGTATGTTCGTGCTGGAGAAAACTGCCTCCGTGGCCTACCTCGCGGATGACATCAATGGCCAGGGTATCCTCGTTGACGGTGATGCCCCTCAGGATGCGCTTGATCATGTGCACCAGCTCATCACAGATGACCACCATCTCCTGGCAACCGTACTGACCCCACGACATGGTACCCAAGCTCTGGGACATTGTCATGCCGGCCAGTGCATTGAGCAACATGTTCATCATCGCTTCGGCAGCTGCCTCGGCATCCGGCGCCTTTGCCTCCCGCCCACCACCGAGTCCGTAGATGGGCAGATTATAGTGGCGAGCCAGCTGGGTCACGGCCAGCTTGCCCAGGCTCTGCTCCGGACTGCCATAGGTGCATTGGGTGGTCCTCATGTCGAAGACATCTGTATCCGGTTTGAGCACCACCGGCGCGCCAGGCTTGATCAATTGGGTGAGCACCACCCCGAATAGCACCTCAGCAATGGTCAACACAATGGTGCCGGCCACTGTGGCCGGTCCGGTGGCACCCATCAACGGACCGGGTGAATAGAGGATGGGAACGCCTGCTTGAACGGCATCCACGATCCCCTCGTTCATAATAGCTACTTTGAGCGGGGTGACCGGTGTGACGATACCCAGCACGCTGGGGCGTTCGCGCAGGGCACTCTCTCCACCAGATGCGGCGGCCGTCATCTCCAATAGACGCACTGTGAACGGCCTCTCTAGAATGTTGATTACGGTGGGTTTCGTGGTGTTGCGGAAGATGGCGTCGAAATCATGGAAGAAGATAACATCGGTCGGATAGTCGCCCGACATACATAAGGTTTGTACGAAATCAATGTTGGGTAAAGCGTGCCCGATGCGCGTGCTGGTGATCATGTCCTGCTTGGTGGGCTGGCGGGCTTGCCACAGGTCATAATCCCAGAACAAGGGTTCGGATGTGCCCCCCATGCCGTAATAAACACGGCCGGGTTCCAGCAACATGTCCATAGCGGGGTCGAAACGCCCGTGGAGAACGAAGGAGCTGGGCGCTGAGGCGATGGCAGCCTCGACCATCTCGGCGGGCACCTGGATGATGCGTGTGTCGCGGTTGACGCGCGCACCACCCTTCTCAAAAATGTCGAGAAAGAGATCGGATTCGCTGAAGATCCCTGGGTCCCACAGCAACTCCAAGGCAGCCCGATGAATGCGTATCATCTCCTCGTCGGAGAGGATTCTTAGATTGCCACCTTTCGCGCCGGTTTTCATCGTTTTTGTACCTCCTCGTCTTCGTAGGACTGATCTTAACGAATAGGACACCGATGAACTGAGAGATGGTACGCCAATTGCTTCATCACCCGGGATATCTTAAGGGCGCTTGCTGAAGACAAAAATCTCTTGTTCCGCGCTCGTATCGCGTCGCAACGATCGTGCCAGGACTCCTATCAAAGACCACGTCACCGAGCTGTGGTGTGTGCGCATCGTCACCGGTACTGCCTCTGGAACGGCAATGCTGAAGGGAAGAGCCAACACCTGACCGGGTTGCAGGCGAGTCCGCCCGGCCAGCTTGACTTTTTTCGCTTCGCAGAATGTGTTGCCCAGATCCCGAGGCACGTATTCCCGCCGCACCAGTTCCAGACGTACTTCCGATACGTCGAAGCCTTTCTGGGGGCGCACAAGGAGCTCACCTTTCACTGTGTCCCCCAGACACCATTCTAAAGAAGGCAAGTTAAAGCTGAGCACAGCTTCATCCGGCTCATTGGAGAATCCATACTCACCCCCACTGCTCGCTTCTCCGGTAGGTGTGGAAAGCAGCCGGATGGGGACCGTTGCTTCGATGTCTCTGGCCAACTTTCGGGCAAGTGTGGCTTTAACCAGCCACGTGATACGCACGATTTTGCCGTTCTCGCAGGTGGGGGGTGCATCAGCGGGGATGGGCGCTGTGAAGCCGAAGGTCTGCCTGAAGCCGCTCGCGAGGGTGCCCTCCGGCAACAGCTGTTGATGCTGAACCGTCTGTTCGGCCGTCGTCCATCTCTCCTCGATATCGGTGTCTACACCGCCGTCGGAGTCCGTAGACGAGCTTCTATAACGGTATTGATATTCCTCTTTACAAACCAGTTGTGCCCGTGCTTCTGTAATGTTGAGCTCCTTTTGGACTTGGATGTCAACCGTCGCTTGCACCGACTCGCCCACATAGTAGGGCTGAGCAGGACGATCAACCGTTACTGTTGCGGTAGCTTTGCCACCTTTGAGGAAATCGAACATTTGTAGCTCCTTATTTCTTGTCTATATGGTACAAGTAGAGGAGTGGCGGGATAAGCCTTGCCCAGGTTAGCACATTGTGAGACGACAGGCAAGAAAGGGGATTTGGAGTTCTTAATTTGCGCACCTCTTATAGGGGCATAAAATACAGGAAACGGTGTGCCCCGGTAGCTCAAGCGGACAGAGCAACGGCCTTCTAAGCCGTGTGCTGTGGGTTCGAGTCCCACCCGGGGCGTTGTGCACAAGATGTTGTAGTATAGACCATGGGGCGGCAAAACCCCCCGATGTAGGCACGCGGTTTTCGATTGTGCGCAAGGACGTGCTCATGGTGGACTTTTTAAGCTTTTCTGACCGATTGCTGCGCACGTTCCCTGTCCAAGCGCATAATCGAGCTGTATCGCGAGAAGTGGAAGAACCTGCACGCCACCCTCGTCCGCTATGGAATCGCGTGCGTTGCGGACATCACCGCCAGCCACATCCAACAACACGCGACCGACGGCAGAGCGTCCCATACGGCATCCACGCGGTCAACGCGTGTTCGGTTGTCCTGGGATAGGGACCTCCAGACTTCAGGCAGACTGGTGGGTGATAAGGTCATTTACCGCCGGTATCCCACCCAGCGCAGTTGCCTGGCACACAGCCCGTATCACTGCTTGAGCTAACAACGCAGCGGCCAGCGCACCGAGGAGTGTGACATCCCCCGTGACACCACTCTTGCCTGTTGCCAGGGCGAACACCGTATCTCCATCCCACATCGTGTGTGCCGGCCGGATCGCCTGCGCTAATCCATCGTGTGCCATTTGAGCCATCTTATTGGCGCCTTCCTTGGTCAGAACAGCGTCAGTGGCCACCACGGCAAGGGTAGTGTTGAGCGCAAAGCCGAACATCGTCTGGCTCAGATCTCCTCCCATACGTTCGAGTGTGCATACCATGCCGCCATGAGAGGGGTCGCGCGGTCCGGCAACCAGAGTGCCTGTAGCAGGATCAACAACGTCCCCAAAGGCATTGACAGCTACCAATGCCCCAACGGTGACCCCGTTGGCAATCTGTCGCGCTGCCGTTCCAAGACCTCCCTTGACCGCAAAACCCGGGCCGAACAGCTTGCCCACCGTCGCTCCCGTTCCTGCACCGATGGAGCCTTCCGTCACTGGACCACCGCCAGTGACCTGGCATGCGGCATACCCTGCCTCGGCGTTGGGACGTATGTCGGCACGGCCGATGGTCAGATCAAACAGCACAGCGGCCGGCACAATGGGCACGACCCCTACGCCGACACTGAACCCAATCCCGCGCTCTTCCAGCCACCGCATGACCCCACTGGCCACGTCCAAGCCGTACGCGCTGCCACCGCTCAACACCACTGCATGGACTTGCTGCACCAGATTCACAGGTCGCAGTAGGTCGGTCTCCCGCGTGCCCGGTGCAGAGCCCCGCACATCTACCCCCGCAACAGCACCTTCACGACACAACACCACTGTACACCCGGTAACTGCGCTGAGGTCGGTGTAATGTCCTACTTCAATGCCCAATACATCGGTAATAGCGTTATGCAATTGCCAGCCTTTCTCCGTGGAAGAACGTCTTACCCTGATCGCAATGCTGAGGGGCAGAGCGCTTATTGAATCTCATCCCAAACAGGTTGCTATGCCACGCCCAGGAAGCGCAATGCTGCCACGGCGTAGAAACGGGTTGCTTCGATCAGCTCGTCGATCCCGATCCATTCGTCGATATGGTGTGGAATGTGAATATCACCGGGGCCCACCGTGACAATAGGCACACCTGCACGCGCAAACAAGATGGTGCCATCGGTAGTGCCTGGCACACCACCATAGATTGGTTCCTTACCGGCAGTGTCTTGGTAGGCCGCATGCAACAACTGAACAAAAGGATGTTCGCGCTCAATGAAGGTGGGTGGGCGCGATTCGATCACCTCCAGATCAAATTGCAGGCGCCCATCTTGATTCGCCTTGACCATGTCAAATAGGGCGCGAATCTTCGCCTCCAGGTCTTCAGGGGTTTGACCTGGGATCAGGCGGCAGTCCAGTGTGAGACGCGCTTGGCCCGGCATCACATTGTTCTGAGGCTCCCCGTTCACAGGTGACTGAATGATCGTCGGAGTGATGCTGGGTTGACCGAGAAATTCGTGGCACCCTACACGCGCGATCTCAGCTGCCTCCAGCTCGCGCAACTTGGTCAAAAGCGTCGCCAGTGGATAAATGGGATTGACCCCGGTCAGCGGCATAGCGCCATGTGCCATAACTCCGGTGCAGGTAACCCGCGCCCATATCACCCCTTTTTGGGCGATGCAGAGATGGTTCTCTTCCGGCTCGCAGATAATGGCGGCATTCACTCGCTTGGCCCAACCGCGCTCGACGAAATGCTTGACGCCTGACATAGCACCCTCTTCGTCCACCAGGGCACCGATGAGGATGTCCCCCTTGAGACGCACACCGCTACGAATGATGGCCTGAGTGGCACACATGGCTGCCACCAGCCCGCCCTTCATATCATTTGCACCCCGACCATAGATGCGTCCATCCACGATAGCGCCCGAAAACGGCCCGCCATAGCTCCAAGCGGCTGGATCACCTTCAGTGACGACATCGGTATGCCCCTCAAACATCAAGGTCTTGTACGGTTTATCCGCCTGTCCTTCCAGAATACCAATCACATTGGGACGACCTGGAGCAACCACCTCCCAATGCGTGATCAGTCCCATCTCCTCGAAATGTTGACGTACCCACGCAGCAGCTTGTTCTTCACCTTCGCCCGTCAGCGGCCGATAGACGCTGGGGATGCGAACCAGCTCTTGGGTCCAACGCACGACCTCATCTGTGTCAATGCATTCCAGAACGCGTTTTTCAATGTCGGTGAGCATGTTTCCTCCATAGTGTGATGACTTAGACTTCCCAAATGACACATTCCAATCTCAAACCTGGCGGAGCAGGGACAAAAGGCACACGAGTGTGTCTCAGGGAACTGCCCTATACGGGAAAGTGATCCCGAAACACCATAATGAGAACGCCAAAAACCGCTGTCAATGCGATGAACAGGTAGTCCATCCGCCCCATATGGAAACGTACAATCTTGGTTCGTCCGCGCCCGCCGGTATAACAACGTGCGTCCATAGCCAGGATCAAATCCTCTGCGCGCCGGAAAGCATCCACGAAGAGAGGCACGATCAAGGTCACCATCTGACGGGTGCGCTTCACAAATTGGAAGACACCCCCTTCGCCGAAATCTGCTCCGCGGGATGCTTGCGCCTTCATGATGATCTCCATCTGCTCGGCAAAGATGGGCACAAAGCGCAGCGCAATCGTTCCAATGAGCGAGATCTCCTGGGCCGGCAAACGCAATCTCTGGAAGGGTTCCAGCATGCTTTCGATGGCGTATGCGATATTGGTGGTGGTCGTGGTGCTGGTCAACAAGCTAACCAGGAAAAAGATTTCCAGGAAACGCATCAAGGTGACAACTACCAGCTGGATGCTGCCATTGGTGATGGACATCATCCCCCATCGCCAATAGGTTATCGATTCCATCCCATAGGGAGGATAGGCATCCCCATAAAAGAAGAGCTGCATCAGTGCGAAAATCGCGATCAGCGGCAGAGCGGGCTTGATCCCCGAGAGCATAAACGCGAAGGAGATGCCGGATAGCAATACCAGCGCGATACACAGAGACAACAACAGCACATTACCGGTGAAGGAGAGAATAAAGCTGTTCACAGCGACCAAAATGAGCAGCACCGTTATCTTGGCGCGTGGGTCCAGACGGTGAATGATCGAATCGCCTTGGAAATACTGCCCGATGGTAACATTTCTCAGGAATTCAAAATTTTCCATATGTCCTCCTCCGCTTCGGCGACCGTCAATGGCACACGCGGCACAGGGATTCCATCCTGGGAGAGCCGATGTGCCACAGCGCTCACGTGAGGCACACCCAGGCCATAGCGGCGCAATGCCTCCGGCTGCCCGAAGATTTCGCGAGTGGTGCCATGCATGACAGCACGCCCATTATCTATCACATAGATGCGATCTGCGACGCCAGCTACCTCTTCCATGTTGGAAGAAACGAACACCAACGTGACGCCATGCTCGCGATTGAGATTGAGCATACGGCTTAACAGCTCCTTGCGGCCACGCGGATCGATCCCGGTGGTAGACTCGTCCAGAATGAGCACCTTGGGCTGCAAAGCGAGGACGCCCGCGATGGCTACCTTGCGCATTTCGCCACCACTCAGCGAGAAAGTGAAGCGATCTTTGAATGTTTCAAAGTCAAGCCCCACCATCTCCATAGCCCAACGCACGCGCTCACGCCGCACCTCCGGGGGTAACCCCATCTTCTTGGGACCAAAGGCGATATCATCGCCCACCAATCGCTCAAACAGCTGCTGTTCTGGATGCTGGAAAACCAACCCCACCTTTTGACGAACAGCGCGCACGTCCAGAGAGGGATCAGCCATATCGTGCCCGTCTACAACCACGCGACCGCGCTCGCGCTTGCGAATAAGGCCATTAAAGTGTTGGACAATGGTGCTCTTTCCGGCGCCGGTGCGTCCGATGATGCCCACCACTTCACCCTCATACACCTCCATGGTGACGCCTTTGAGCGCTTTGACCTCCAGAGGCGTGCCGCTCAGGTACGTATGATGCAAGTCATTCACTTGTATGATAACGCGCCCACGAGTACTCACCGACCTTCTCCTTTTGTCCCAGACGCCCTTCGACTTCCTGGACGATTTCATCAACAGTCAACAGATCCGCAGGAAAACTGCAATCACGCTTGTGCAGCTCATAGGCCAGTTCGGTCACCTGGGGAACATCTAGGTGCAAGGTGCGCAACGTCTCGACATTCGAGAAAACTTCACGGGGGCTGCCTTGCGCCATGATGCGTCCCGCTTCCATAACGATGACCCTGTTGCCTTCCACCGCCTCGTGCATGAAATGTGTGATCGCTACGATGGTGGTGCCCTCTTGGTTGAGCGTACGCACAGCGCTCAGCACTTCCTCACGACCGGCAGGATCGAGCATCGAAGTGCTCTCATCCAGAACGAGCACTTTGGGCTTGAGTGCCATTGCGCCAGCGATTGCCACGCGTTGTTTCTGCCCTGAGGACAGCAGGTGAGGCGCACGCTGCCGATAGGCATCCATATCCACCACCTTAAGCGCCCAATCTACGCGCGCCCGCAATTCGCTCTCGGGCACCCCCAAGTTTGCCGGGCCAAAGGCGACATCCTCTTCCACCACGGTCGCTACGATCTGGTTATCAGGTATCTGAAACACCATTCCCACCGTAGCTCGAATTGGCAACATGCATTTGTCATCCTTAGTGTTCATGCCGTTCACCCATACATCACCCTTGGTGGGTCGCAACAGGGCATTGAAATGTTTGGCTAAGGTGGACTTGCCGGACCCATTATGACCGACGATTACCAAGTAATCCCCTGGAAATATTTCCAGGTTAATATCCTGCAATGCAAAGGCCGGCTTCTCGGCCAACAGGTTATAGGAGAACGACACATTTTCTACACGGATGATCGGCTCGTTCAAAGTGATACCTCCCGAACTCTTGCAGACTGGTATACTTCCTCCAGCTGTGGTACCAGCCGTTCCCATCCATAGCGCGACTGCACAAAAAGGCGTGCTTCCGCCCCCAAGCGGCCACGTGTGCTGGGGCTATCCAACAATCGCACCACAGCTGCGGCAAACTCATGCGGCGTATCTGCCAACAGCAAGTGTTTTCCGGATTCAATAGGAAAACCCTCTGCAGCCAGAGAAGTTGCGACGATGGCGCATCCCATGGCCATTGCCTGTACTAACTTGAGGCGTGTGCCGCCTCCTACCCGCAACGGTGCCACATACACTGTGGTGCCAGCAAGGTAAGGACGCACATCCGGCACCCACCCGGTTAATGTGACTCCCTCCATATGGCGCAACCGCTCGAGCCGGGGGTGGGGGCGCTGGCCCACGATCGCCAACCGGACCGAAGGTCGCTCACGACGGATGAGAGGCAATACTCGATCGCAGAACCATAGCATGGCATCCACGTTGGGGCGAAAGTCCATTTTGCCTGTGAACACTAGTTCGAATTCTTCCTTCGCCCCACGATAATCCCCGTACTCCTCCAAGTCAACCCCATTGGGCACCACCGCGATCGAAATGCCCGGAGCGACCGCCTGGATGCCTTGCCGATCCGCCTCAGAGACCGCCACCACCTTGTCAACCCGCCGACAGATGTCCCCCTCATAACGACGCAGACGTCTCCATTGAACGAGTGAATACCACGCAGCAGGCCAACGCCATGGGATACGCACATCCGTGAGAAAAGCTCGCTGTTGTAATCGCCATTCACAATTATGCTCATCGAAAACAATCAGCGGTCGTGGCTTCGCCGCCTCTATTGCGGGTAAATAGGGTGCCAGCTCGATTGCCTCGATCTGTACGACATCAAATCGAACTTCCGCCAAGCGATGTATGAGACGTTCCCGATAGTGCGGCAACCACAGTCTCCACGCCATGTCGGGCAAATGGCTGCCCAGCAGCTGCCCGATCCGCCTCAACGTAGTGCGTTGTGGTACCGGCACCGCTTCAACTCGGGTGCACATCTCGAGCAAGGGCGCCGCCGCTGTGAGCGATTGACCCTCGTCTAGAAAGCTCAGCACCTCAACCTGATGCCGCTTTGCCAGCTGAGCGATTAAATTGTAATTGCGCAGGCTGGTTCCCTGATGCGGCGGGTAAGGCAATTGAGGGGTCAGCAACAAAATGTGCACCGTTCTGCGCCAGTCGCCTTAGACTGAGAGATAGCTCGGTCTATTTAGCTTGCTCCTACACGGCGGTAAACTTCGAGCGTCTGTTGAGCAGTTCGCTCCGGCGAGAACATTTGGGCACGCTTAAACCCCTTTTCGATCAAGCACGTGCGCAGCTGCTCATCTGTCAGGAGACGCCACATCGCCGCAGCCAACCCATCGATGTCGTGCGGATCTATCAAAATCGCCGCGTCACCGACCACCTCGGGTAATGCTGACACGTTCGACACAATGGTGGGCGTGCCACAGTGCATCGCCTCTAAAGGTGGCAGGCCAAACCCTTCGTAAAAGGAAGGATGCACCAACATCTGCGCTGCATTATAGAGATAGAGCAGATGCTCCGAGGGCACCCTTCCCAAAGCATACACATGGCCATTTAGACCAAGTTGACCAATCGTAGCAAAGGCCTCTTCGCTCAGCCAACCCCGTCCCCCTGCTAGTACCAGCTTTTCCGCACGCTTGTAACTGTCACGCAACAGGCGGAATGCCTGCAAGAGGCCGGGCAAGTTCTTGCGCGGCTCCATCGTGCTCACAAACAGGATGTAGGGCTCTTGAATGCCGTAGATTTCAGCAACATAGCGGCGCGCCACTTCCTTATCCACAGGTTGGTAGATTGGATTGGCCGCCTCATAGATCACGGTGATCTTCTGCTCCGGCACACCCAACAGCTTGATGGTGTCGCGTCGGGTGCTCTCCGAAACGGCGATGATATGATCGGTGCGGCGCACTGCCTGATCGATCTGGCCATAATACCTGGCCGCCTCCTTCGTCAGAAAGTGAGGGTATAATAGGAACGCCAGATCGTGCACCGTTATAACCGACTTACAATTGCGTCGGAATGGCGGGATGAAATCCGGACTGTGAAGCAGGTCAAGGTGCAATCGGCTGATCTCAAAATGCAGAGTCAGCTGTTCCAGACGGTGATGGCTGGGCGTCCAGAGCGATACTCGGCTAAAATTGGGGTGATGGTCCAAACGGGTATGATCTTTGCGGCTCTGGAGCAAAACAAACTGATCTCCGGAGACGTCAATACGCATCAACGCCTCCACCAGCCGAAGAATATACTGACCGATCCCGGCGCGGCTGTAATACACCAATCGCGCGTCGATCCCTATTCGCATGCTCCGCCTGCTCTCCCTTACCCGTTGCTATGCGACAAGGGGACTACACAATAAAATACCCCCGGTCAATCCAAGCACCCTTGGCCCTGGGGGCAACATCGGCAACCCGAGCAAATGATACAGATATCATAGCACTTTCACAAATAAGCGTCAAAAAACCAGGAGCGCTGAAAAAATTGGTAAAGCTTGGTATAGGATGGGATGGTGGGACATGGGTCGAATCGGTGACTCTCGGTAAGCTCACTACGACACGCGCATCCGGCGTGATGCTCAGGCCATAGGGGATCTCAGGCAACTGATGGAATCCCTCGGGCAATGGCGGCAAAAAGCGTGCCAAGGGGGAGCTGGGCTCCGTTGTGCCACCAGCCACACTGAGCTCAACGTCGCCACCAATCCTTCCAGCGATGTGCACGCTCTGAGCGCTGCCCCACAATCAAAGATGGGTGGACGCGATTCCACATAACTCCCCCTTTTGGGTAAAAAAGCCATGGTTAAAAGGCCATGCTCACGTACACTGGTCTACCCCCATCTCACCCACAACAGGGATTATATATGGCTTTCGTGGCGCCAGAAAGACATTCAGCGGTTCCATGTGAGGTGTTCAGAGAGGGTGCAGAGGACAGAGGAGCAGGAGAAAGCTGTTCTCCACGCAGCTTGGAAGGACAAAAGAACACTTCAGAGGCGTGTAACCACCGGTTAAAACCACATAGCCAAGATGCGATCCAGGCGGAATAGACGCTGCGCCTGACGCAGGTGGCAATAAGCGATCAGATATTCTCCATTCACATCCAAGGGTTCCACCCAACGCTCGGTGATAATACCAGCCTCGCTCATATAGCGCAGCCAGAGTCCACGCCTGTACAGGAGCGCTTCCTGGAGGGGGTCAGGCAGCTGGTCCCAATGGCTGTGCGGCCAGGCGATGGGACCCCCTTGGGCATCGATCAAGTCACCCAATGTGACGATGCCGTGGTCGTTCAGGATGCGGAGCAGTGCATGCAGCACCTGTGCAGTGATGCGCGCATCGCCTAAGGCACTATGAGCGGCGTGCACGGGTATACCAAGCGCATCTGCCACGGAGGTCAAACGATTACTGGCCAACCCCAGCCAGTAGCGCGCCAGTGTCAGGGTGTCGACAAGGTGCACACGGGGTGGCGGCCAGCGTAAGCGACGCCATTCTGCCGCTAAGAACCCAACGTCGAATAGAACATTATGCCCCACTACAACCGCGTACTCGAGGTAGGCACGTACAATAGGGGCAATTTCTGCAAAGCGGGGCGCATTTTGCAGTTCCTCATAGGAAATGCCGTGCACTGCCTGTGCGCCAGGGTCGATCGGGCGCTCCGGATTAACACGTTGGGTGAAAACTTCCAGCTCACGGCCGCCCTGCTGGAGCACAATGGCGATCTCGCACAGACGATGTCCCCAAGCAGGCTCGAGCCCGGTCGTTTCCACGTCCACCACGGTAAACGTGATGTGCTCCAGGGCACACTGCAACAACACCGGAGAAGACGATTCCATCTTTCGCGCCTGATCGGTGACACAAAAAATCGTCAGCCATACTCTATAATACCATCTCTCTTCGGAGGACGCCAGATACTTGCACGGCGAAACGCGCCCGTCCATCCAGACTGACTTCCCTTGAGGGCAAATTGCGCTATAATATGCGCCGAAATGGGAAACGCGTGATGAATCTCTATCTACGCCGAGGGTTACTCTTGCCAGGTACGCTGCTTCCGTTATTGCTGGCAGCACTTGCCTGCGCCATCGTTCCTACCCCACGTAGTCGCCCAACTGTGGTGATCACGTATCCCCAGTCTGGTAGTAGTATTCCGATCGGGCATGAGGTCATCGTGCAATCCATCTCTGCAGCAACAGATCTACGTGGCATCGCACGCGTGGAGCTGCGGGTAGATGGCCAAGTCGTGCGGGCGCAAACGCTAAATCCACCGGTTAGCTCTTACGGCGCCAGCTTGCCATGGAGACCAGATGTTCTGGGTACCCACGTGCTGGAGGTGCGCGCGTACACGGTGGACGATGTAGCCAGTGCACCTGCCCAAATTTATGTCAATATCGTCGCGGAAGCTGCCATCCCCACCCCTTCCGTTGCCCTGTCCACAACGGTACCCACGTCCGCTGGTACGGCGGCTGACCTTCCCGGTGCAACAGTCTTCCCTACTATACCGGCGGAAGCAACCGACAAAGTGCCGGCTGAACCGATGGTTACTGCGTTGGTGGGTGTGAACGTGCGCTCTGGGCCTGGGGTTGAGTATGTGCCATCCATTGGCTGGCTGGCGCGGGGACAATCAGCGCGTATCATAGGACGCAACGCCGAAGGGAGCTGGTGGCAAATCGAGTATCCGCCCGACACTGCGCAGCGCGGTTGGGTCTCGGCGCGGCCGCAATACACCTCCGCACCCAACGCACAAGACGCTCCGGTGGTGCCTGCCCCGCCCACACCCACGCCAACACCAACTCACACCCCCACTCCGACGCTCATCCCCATTCCCACACCCAC
>Ga0123519_10008572_pt1 | contig 15567 bp, 14 predicted proteins | sample YelNatPaOPRAMG02_FD_87396 | JGI IMG/M metagenome (GOLD analysis project Ga0123519, IMG submission 87396) | Hot spring microbial communities from Yellowstone National Park - Yellowstone National Park OP-RAMG-02 (version 2) | ecosystem: Environmental > Aquatic > Thermal springs > Hot (42-90C) ...
TCTCTTTCCATGAAATTTTCTTGTCACTGTCAGCCTCCCATTTATCAAGGCATTTTTGTATAATCCAAAATCCAGTAAGGTTTTTTGCAAAAAATGATCTTCCTGAAACACCACCTTCATTCGTTAATGAATATTTAAGTGAATTTATGTTTAGAATTGGCTTTACTGTTTCAATTCCAAGAATCAACCAGGTTCCAGTTGATAAAAATGCCCATTTTTTATTTTGAAAAACAACAGGAATCCCTGCAATTGCCGAAGCTGTGTCATGCCCCACAGCTGCGATAACGGACATCGGTTTTATTTCAAGTTCTCTGCAAATTTCTTCCAGGAGCATACCAACTTTAGTACCAGAATTTACGATTGGTGGGAGAAAATCTTTTGAAATACCCACACTATTAACAATTCTGTCCTCCCATTTTTTACTTAAGCAATTTACCATTAAAGTTCCACTTGCTATTGTATATTCTGAAGTACAATTACCACATAAAAAATAATTAAACAAATCTGGCATCATAAGCATTTTTTTGCCATATGTTATTTCATAAGATTTTTCATCTACCAATTTCCCCAGATAAAATACAGCAGCCTGGTTAAATACAAAATAACCAGTAAGATTATAAAAATCATTTTTACTAATTTTTTTAAATAAATTTTCAGGTGACCATTCAGATTTACTACTATCTCTATATGTAACAGGATTTGAAATAAGCTTATCATTTTTGTCTATAATTCCAAAATCAAGCCCCCATGTATTAACAGCTATCGAAGTAACATCTTTATATTTATGATAAGCTAAAATTAATCCCATTTTAAGCTCATAAAATAATTTGAGAATATCCCAGTAATACCTACCGGCAGTAAAAACTTGCTTGTTGCTAAATCTGTAAATAATTTCAAGATCAAATAAATTTCCATCATAATGACCAACAGAAACACGGCCATTGCTTGCTCCAAAATCCACAATTATATATTTTTTACTCTTCTTATGTTCCATATTTTTTAATTGATTCAATGACTATAAACAACATTTATAATTACCATAAATTTTTTTATTAAATCAGCTATTGTTAAATTTTTAATTAACAATTATTTTAAAAATATTTCGCAAATTAATATCAAATATTAGTTTAGAAATACTTTAAAAGTTTATCTTTCTTTTATTAAAATCTATATGGAATACTTCTTCTAATTCTTCCATAATTGGTGCACCTGTTATTTCATCAATTTCAATAAAATATTTTCTCATGTGTTTTTCCCATTTAAGAGATACTTCAGATTTTGCAGCTTCTTTTGTGTTTTTTAAAAATTTCTCAAGATCTTCAACTTCAATATAAGAAAATAGAGTGCCATCTTTTCTAAAGAAAATGCTATACGACTTTATTCCTTGCTTTTTTATTAATTCAACTAATTCAGGCCATATTTCGTCATGCTCTTTCTTATATCCAGCCTTCATTTCAGGTCTTATATGAAAAATCTGTCCAATTCTATACATAATTTTTACCCCTTATTTATTTTTTATTATCTTATTATTAAATTTTTAAATTAAAAAAATTTAAAATTAAAAATATAAAAATTAAAAATTGATGTTTTTAGACTATATAATCAAAACAAATCTATTTTGCAAATATGATTTCTCTAATTAAAAGCATATTATCAGCAAAATTATGATTTTGAATGTTTCTATCAATAAAATCAGAATGTTCAAGAAGTTTATTTGCAAGTCTTTCATAATCTCTTATAAATTTTACAGCAAGTTCAAGCATTTTTGCTCTATCGTTTCTTGGAGTAACTGTATCAATATTAAGCCAGCCATCATAATTTGTCTTACCTAAATAGTAAAACATTTCAAGTGTATCCCAGAAATTTATTGAACCAAATACTAAATCAGGATCTGCATCTCTATAATTATCATTAAGATGAATCTGATAAAGTTTCCCATATCTATTATATAAAGCTAGTGATTCAGCAAGTCTTTCATTTGCAAATAGTGAGTGACCTAAATCTAAAGCTCCTCCAATATTATCAACATCGAGACATTTAATAAGAAACATAAGTTTCCCAATATCTTCAATATATTCTTTAGCTCTTGGATCTTTTTGCTTGGGTTCAATAGCAATTTTTACATTTTTATTATGTGATCCTATTTCATTTAAAGATTCAATCATATAACCCCATGCTTTATCATAATCAGACTGAAAGACATAATCAAAACCATCTTGAGCTGGCCATAAAAGAACACTTTTTGCTTTTAATTCAACAGCTAAATCCATAGTATATTTTGTAATTCTTATTGCTTCTTCTCTAATTTTTTTATCAGAAGAAGATATTGTTCCAAATCGCCATTTTGGATCTGACCATATTTCTGGTCCAATATCAGCAACTCTTAAGTTATATTGGGCTAGCTTTTTTATCAGTTTATCTGGTTTATCTATCAGAGGATGCCCAGGATACCAAACAGCAAGACCTTCAATTCCATCAACTTTTGATATAATTTCAAGTTGTTCATCAAAAGTCAATTCTTTTAAATATCCATCTGGTGCATATCTTTCATTAAAAGTTCCAAGACAACCGATGTGAGCATTTATATTTAATTTTAACTTTTTCAATTTCTACTCCTTAAATATTTTATTAGTTTGTAAGCATTGATAATTTTGTTTATAACAAATTAGATCAATTAAAATTATATAGTTTTGCTGCAGTATTATAAAAAATATCTTGTCTGTCGGAATCATCAATATCCGCACTGAGAACACTAGTGATGTGATACCTTATATCCATCATCGGCATGTCAGTTCCAAATAAGATCCTACCTCTGCCTGCTTTATTTATCACTTTTTTATAAACAGGAGGATATATACAATCTCCCGAAAAATCCATATAAACATTTTCATGATTTTTGACAAATTCAATAACTTCATCATAAAAATTAACTTTACCGCCTGAATGACCAAGTATAATTTTAAGTTTAGGAAATTCTTTCAAAACTGTCTCAAATAAAAGAGGATTTCCGTGAAATTGTTTCGGATTATCGGTATATGGGCTCCAAGTATGAGCAGAAATTACAATATTATTTGTAGTTGCATATTCCCATAAAGGTTTATATAATTTGCTATCAATTTTAGTTTCATGAATAACAGGATGTATTTTTACTCCAGCAAAATTAATTTTTGATTTATTTTTATCAATTAGTTCAAGTGATTTTTCCAAACACCTTGGATCATAAACAAGATTCCAGTAAATATGTCTTCCGAATTTTATCTGAGCTTTTTTAATTGCATCAATTTGCCCTTCAAGATCATAAAAACTTATACAGTGAGAGCAAATGGATATTTCTACATTGAATTTCTTCTGCAGTTCTATCACTCTTTCATCAATGTATTTGTAATATAGCGTATTTGGAGCCACACCAAGATGCATATGAGAATCTATAAGCTTGAATTTTTTTATTTCTTCTTCAATATTTTTCTTAGCCAATTTCAATCCTCCCTAAGATATTATTTATATTGTTAAATCCAATATTTTCTTTGTCAGATTCGTTAATTTCAGAAAGCAATATTCTGTTTGTTGATAATTCAGGAATTATATTCGGATAATTTGTTCCAAATATAAGCCTTTTTGAGCCAAACTTTTCAACATATCCTTCTATCTGGTCTATAAGGAGCATTCCACTTATTTCAATATATAAATTTTTATACTTTTCAAGAAGTGGAAAGTAAAATCTGTTAAACATGCATTGTTTAAGGCTTGTTTCAAGTATTACTGGCATTTCTTCATTATTATCTAGAATTCTTTCAAGTACATTAATGTCAAAATATTTATTTCCTGTAATATCAAGCTCTTTTAAATCAAGCATAATCGGGAACTTTTTTCTTGAAAGCAGTCCAAATATATTTTTCATATAATAATCATTAATATAAAACAAATGATGTTTAGGAAAAAATCTAAAAAGCCTTACTCCGTCTGCAAAAGCTTTCCTTATATATTTTTCAAAATCATAAGCAAAATAAACATCAGGAGTCAAAATATAACTATAATATAAATTATTTATTTTTTCATGCAAGTTTGAGTTCAAAAGTTTTTCATTGCCAATATTCCAATCATAATCAAGCGCAAATTGGCTTGTAGCAATTAAATTAAAAATATCATTATCCTCCATTATTTTTTTTATCTTTACAACAGCGTTTTCTTTTTCTTCTTCACTATAAAAACTGTTGTTTATCCAGAAATTAATATCAAAAAACTTCATCAATTTCCCCCTTATTTTTTTCATAAATAAATAATTATATTAACTTGCAAATATTTTAATATTTTTCATATTTATGAATTACATTAATGCATTGATTATTATTTCAACGCACAAATTTTTTATTTTTTGTACTTATATTATTATATTGTGCATCATATTACTTAAATTTTTTATCTTATTTTATTGTATAACTTTATATTTTACTCTTAATTTTTATCCTTTTTAACTTCTACAGCTTTTATAAACTCCTTAACTGCTGATGATGCATCAGGAGCATATATCTCTATATTATAAATATCAGTAAAATGCTGTGTTACTGGAGCTCCTCCTACTGTAAGTATTACTTTATCACACAATCCTGTATCAGTTATTACTTTTACATAATTTGGGATATTTGCTATTGTGGTTGTAAGAAAGCCTGAAAATGCGACTATATCGGGATTGTTTTTCTTTATTGCTTCAAGAAATACAGGATAATCTACATGTATTCCTATATCTATTACTTTAAAACCTTGACCTTCAGCCATGATAATAACTAAATTTTTACCTATATCATGAAGATCTCCTTTAACAGTACCTATTATAATAGTGCCTTTTTCTGATATGTGGTTTTCTTTTTTCATGTGCGGTTTAAGTATTTCCATTGCAGCTTTCATTGTTTTAGCAGAAAGCAGCATATCAGACATGTAAAGCTCGCCGGTTGAGAATTTATCTCCAACATATACTATTACCTTTAAAAGGGTTTTATTTATTATGTCATTTATTTCTATGTTTTCATTTAAAGCTTGCTGAATTAAAGGTTGTATTTCCTTGTATGCTCCTTTTACTGTTGTGCTGTAAATATCATCAAGTATCGCCATAAAGTAACTCCTTTTAGATAAAAGATTTATAAATAATTATTAATACCTGCTATATTTATGAATTGCATTAATGTAGGCTATAAAATTTTCATGTGGAATGTAATTTACTATTGAATGAGAGCAGGTCGCTATGTAACCATACCCAGGCTTAAGTGCTTCCATATGTTCTTTTACATCAGCATCAATGTCCTCAGGGGTACCTTTGGACAATGGAAATTCAACATCAACATTTCCTGAAAGACAAAGTCTTGAACCAAATCTTTTCTTATAGTCATGATAATCTATACTGTAAGGATCCATAGGATTTAAGCAGTTTACCCCTATGTTTATAAGGTCTTCTACTATATCATCCACTTTACCGTCAGAATGAAACATTATTGGAACTCCAGCCTCTACTGCCGGATTCATTATTTGGGCAATTTTTGGAACCCATAATTCTCTCATTAACTTTGGTGGCAAAAAAAGTCCTGACTTAAATGCAACGTCATCACCAATTTCAATAGCATCTACACCAGCTTTTATAAGAGCTCTTGTCATTTTTTCAAAATGATTTGCTGATACTTCAAGCATTTCATTAATTAATTCAGGTTCTTCATAAGATAACATCATAAAATCATTCATTCCAACAACAAATTCATATAAAGTTTGCATAATGCAACCATAAGCCGGCATTATTCCAATTTTGGAATTTCTTTTTTTTATAGCATCTTTATATTCTTTTAAATATTTTAATGAATTATTTATTTGGTTATCACCATCAAGAACGAGTGATTTAAAATCTTTTTTACTCTTAATACTTTTATCTGTAACCTGGGTAAGTTTTCCATCCTGATTATATTTTTTAAATGGAGTCCACATCCCTGCGTCAAATGCCATTATATCTTGTCCAATTATTTCACATAAATCAAGAAAGTCATCCGGATACATTGGACGGCCTTCATTACCTGCACCTTTTGCAGGATCTCCTCCAATTGCAAGAGTATTTCCTGCATAACGGCCAAGTATTTTTTCTACATGGCTATCTTCTATTAAAACTTCCCAGTTAGGTACTCTATCAACAGGTTCCCTTTTCATTGCAGATATAAAGCGATTTTTATCAGGTTCTCCTAAATAAGAATTAAATAAATTAGCTTCTGTAACCAACTATTCACCTCACCTTTCAAATCAATAAAATTTCAAAACTAAAATTAAAATTGGAATATTTTTTTCTTTAAAAAATATCAGTTAAAATTACAATAGCCCTTTTTTCTTATAATAACTTTTCGCTTCCTTAAGAATCCTGTTTATTTCCTTACCCTGTTCAGAGGTTATGGGTACAGGTTTATGAGTTGCAATTATTTCCTCATATTTTTCCTTTGCTTTAGAGATTGCAGTCTTTTTCCCGGTTGAAATCCATTCTTTATATGAAAGTCTGTCTGCACATAATGGAACATAATATTCTTTTTTCCAATTATCACGTGTGTGTTTTTTATTTAAAAATGTCCCAGGAACTGGACCAACTTCATTTATTAGGTTGACAGCCATAGTTCTCTCATCAACTTTAATCCCTTCAATTGTTTTTCCAATTATATTAGCAATATCGTTATCTATAATTGATAAGATTGGATTATATGACAATTCTGCAGTCACTCCACCATGAAGTCCTATAATATTTGCCCCTGACAGAGCTGATGTCATTGCCAGATGAAGCTTTTCATAGCAGCATTGATAATCAGAAATTTTTGAATTAGAAAATGCAGAGGAAACATTAACTATAGGAATATTATAAAAAGTTCCCCATATCTGATTAAACGCCATCTGATGAAGACTTGAATTAAGCGATCCAAAAATAATTCCTCCTGATGACATATCCATCGGACTTACAAAGTCATTTACCATTACTCCTACACCAGGTTTTATTAATTGGGCAAGAACAATAGCAGCAATTAATTCAGCATTACCGCTAATAAGAGACCCTGCAACTGTTACTGGGGCTGTACCGCCCATTACACCACCGGCAGCAGTAAATAATGGAAATCCTGCATTTATATATTCAAAAGCAGCATCTGTTGCATCTTTGGGATAAAACAAAGGTGAACCAGCTTCACAAACTCCATAAATCTGCATATTAGCAGCTTGCGCAATTTGTGTTTCCCAGATATAAGTTTCAGTTGGTTGAGCTCCTCTTGAAAGTTTAGTTGAATATCTTATTCTTTGTGCAAGACTTGTAGCACAAAGCATAACTGGAGGAATTCCTTTAATTTCAAAATACGGTGAATAGCTTCCCCAGGTATCAACAGTGTCAATTGCATCCGTAACCAATACTGCCATATTATTTTCTTCCATAGTAGCTTCCCTGGTAATTCCTGTTTCAATATCAACATATTGAGCACCTCCTGAAGACATAAAGTAGACAGTGTTCCCCCCTATAAGCAAATCATCTTTAGGAACCCTTGATTTGACATAAAAACTTGAAGGGCATTGTTTAAGAGAATGTTCTACGATCGAATTTGAGAATTTTACAATTCCAGTTTCATAATCAACTTTACAGCCATTTTTTTTTAAAAGTTTAAGAGCTCTTTCAGACTCAAATCTGCATCCAGTTTCTGATAAAACGGTTAGTGTTGCCTTATGAATTCCTTCAATCTCACTGTCAGTTAAAATTTTTAATCTTTCAATTTTTCTTTTAAAACCTTCTCTCATTTTTAAAAATTATTCCCTTTTAAAATATAATTAATAAAAATATTTTTACACAAAGATTTTATGGATTACTGTCAATTAAGTAATAATCTAATTCTCATACTTTTGTACCGAACATCTTTCAATAATGCTGGTTTCAAGATACTTTATTTTATTATCAACGCTTTTTTTATTAATGATATCCAACAGTAATCTCATACCCTGCAAACCTAATTCTTTTTTTGGCTGTTTGGTAGTTGTAAGGGGCGGATCTACAAATTGAGATATTGCAATGTTATCAAAACCCATAATCGATATATCTTCAGAGACTTTTATCCCCTGATCTTTTAATACCCTTATTAAAGCAATTACTAAAATATCATTTTGTGTAATTATGGCTGTAGCATCAATTTTATTCATATTATTTCTAAGATAGTTTTTATATATCTCATAAGCTGAATTAATATTTATAGAATTTGGATTATTATATATATAAATATTGTTATAACAAGCTTTTAAACCCAATGTTTTTAATCCCTCAAGATACCCTTTATAACGTTTCAGAATAGTAATCTCTTTAGCCCTAACCAGATGTCTAAAGTAACCTATTTTCTTATGCCACATATTATATAAGTATTTAATGGCATCAATCATTGCTTTAGTATTTTTAATCAATACAGAAGGACAGACAATTTTACCCTCAATTTCCCTATAAACACAAACCATAAGTATATTATTTAAATTGGAATTAACAACATGGTCTAATTTACCTGAGTCGCTGATAAATATTAACCTTTCAGTAAATAATCGTGTTAATTTTTCAACTTCACTTTATTCTTTTTCCAGATCATATAGAGTATTAATAAGAGCAATTGTATATCCGTTTTCATTTGCCATTTTTCCCATTCCAGATATAACTTGTGAATAATACTCATTGCTTATTTCCTGGACAAAAACACCGATAATTTTTGTCTTTTTCAAACTAAGGGCCCTAACAATAATGTTGGGTTTATAACCTAAATCTTCTACAATGTTTTCAATTCTTTTTTTTTCAATATTAAGCCTGCCTGTATTGTTTAAGGCATTTGACACTGTTGCACTTGAGACACCAGCTTTTTTTGCAATATCTTTTATAGTGTAATTTTTTTTATCCGGCATTTTATACAATTCTTCTATATCTAATCTGATTGATTATCAAAACAAGCATAAGCATTACACCTGAAATTATTTTCTGTATATAAATTGAAACACCAAGTATATAAAGACCGCTTGTTATTGATCCTAAAATAATGAGTGCCAAAAATAAACCCAGTAAATCTCCCTTACCTCCGCCCATTATCAATCCACCTAATACACAAACAATTACAGAATCAATAACATATGATACCCCATATTCTGGCCTACCTGCTCCGAGTTGAGCTAAAAGTAGTATCCCGGCAAAAGACGCAAAAATACCTGAAAGAATAAAAGTCATAAATTTTATTCTTTTTGTCTTAATGCCCACCATTCTTGCAATTTCTCTATTGCCACCCACTACATAAATATTTCTTCCAAAATCTGTAAATTTTAATATAAAAGCCATTAATATAATAAGTATAATCAGATAAACCATTCCTATTGGAAATACCCTCCCTATAGCAACTCTTCCCAAACTAAGAAAAGTCTTATTAGCTATTTCCTGTTTCTGAAATGCTGAAACAGTAATCAGAGAAATTCCATAAAATACTTCCGTAGTGCCTAAAGTAACAATAAGTGAATTAATTCCAACATAAACAACAATCATTCCGTTTACTATTCCAATTATTGCCCCCATACAAAGAGCCATTAATATTACGAGAGGTAGAGGTATATGCTTATCTAAAGCAAGAACAACTGTTGTGCTGGTCATACTGACAATTGCTCCTACAGAAAAATCAAACTCTCCAGCAAGCATTACCAGAAATACTCCAACAGAAACAAGCCCCAAAACTGATGCATTATTTGCGATAGTTTTAAAGTTTAGTGCTGTCATATAATTTTCACTTAATGCTGAGAAAAAGATAAGAAGTACTATATACACAATTACCAATATTGGGGCAAATGATTTTGAAGAAAATATTGGAGATATCATTTTTCTGTAAAAACCTTTGCTACTTAATGTATTGTCTGTTTTCTTTTCCATATGTTTCTCCTTGAAATCTGCAAATACATACCTTGATTTTAAAATTGAAATTTAATATCTTTTTCTTTCTCTTGCTTCATATGCTGCAACTACAAGTATAATAATAATTCCCCTAACCAGACGGACAACAAAATAACTCATGTTCATCATGGTAAGGCCGTTATAGATTGCTGATATTATTAAAACACCAGCAAAAGTACCCAGAATATTTGCCTTGCCACCATAAAGTGAAGCTCCACCTAAAAAAACTGCAGTTAATACTAACATTTGCATACCATCACCATTTTGAACCATGCCGACACCAGTCATACCGGATATGAGAATGCCTGCAACGGAAGCACACATTCCAACGATTATATAATTCAATGTCCTGATTTTTTGTACTTTAATCCCGACAAGAAAAGCAGCCTTTGGGTTTAAACCAATTATCTGGACTCTGCGGCCATATTTTGTTTTATTTATAAAAAAATAAAACACGATAAAAAATAAAATTACAAGTACGACAGAGAATGGTATGTTGCCCAATCTTCCATTACCGATAAAATTCAAAACATTATTTTGCAACAATATTGACTGACCATTTGTAAAAGTAAGAGATAATCCTTGAAGAATACTAAGCATACCTATAGTTGTAATTAGAGGATGAATCCCAGTTCTGGTTGTAATAATACCATTTATTGCACCTATTAAAAAACCTACAGCCAATCCTATCAGCAGACAAACCCATATATTAATACCCTTATTATTAGCAATTGCCATTACTATTCCTGTAAGTCCAGCATTTGCGCCAACTGACAAATCAGCATCTGCGCCAAGTAATGCAAGACTCATGCCTACTGCAACAATTCCTATATAAGAAATATTCTTAAGCATGGATATTAAGTTTTCAATTCCATAGAATTTTTTACTTAACAGCGAAAAAATAAGAAATATCATTGCTAAAGCTATAAATAAAATAGCTGTAGTTGAAATATGTATTTTTTTTCTTTTAGGAAGATATGCATTAATTTTTAATTTTTCCATTTATACTCCTCTTAATTTATTCCACTAGCAGCTTTCATTAACTTTTCCGCATTAAACTCGTTTTTATTAAACTCCCCAGTGATATTTCCTTCATACATTACAATTATTCTATCAGAAATACCTAAAACTTCCTGCAGTTCAGAAGAAATCATGATTATTGAAACACCTTGTTCGCATAAATCTTCCATAAGTTTATAAATTTCAACCTTTGAACCTACATCTATTCCTATTGTTGGTTCGTCAAGTATCAGAATCTTTGAACCGCTTTCAAGCCATCTTGCCAGAATAACTTTCTGCTGATTGCCCCCTGATAAACTTTCAAGTAAAGTTTCTGCAGAAGGAGTTTTTATATTTAATGAGTCAATCCATTTTTTTGCCTTTTCTTTTTCAATTCTACTATTTAAAAATGCGCCATTCCCCAATGAATTAATATTAGCAAGGGTAATATTGCCTTTAACATCCATCAAAAGAGCTGCACCTTCATTTTTTCTATCAGAAGGAACCATACCCATGAAATATTTAATTGAGTCTACTGGATTTCTTATGTCAACTTTTTCTTCATTTATTTTCAGAGTTCCATTTTCTTTAGGAAACGCTCCATAAATTGCCCGTACTAACTGGCTTCTCCCTGAACCAAGTAATCCATATAAACATAAAATTTCACCTTTTTTTAGCTGGAAACTAATATCTCTAAAAATATTTTTAAAAGAAAAATTTTTTACTTCTAGAACAGTGTCACCTATTTTAATATCTCTTTTGGGATACATTTCTCCTAGATTTCTGCCTATCATCATTTTTATAAGTTCATCATTGTTAGTATCAGAGGTATTAACAATACCTTCCATAGCCCCATCTCTAAGTACAGCAACCCTGTCAGTAATCATTAAAATTTCACTTATTTTATGGGAGATAAATATTACAGATATTCCTTCTTTTTTAAGAGCCATAATAATTTTAAAAATAGTGTCTATCTCTTTCTCGTTTAAAGCTGAAGTAGGTTCATCCATAATCAATATTTTTGCCTTTTTATGAATTGCTCTTCCTATTTCAACTATTTTTTTCTCAGCCGGTGTTAAATCACCAACGACAGTGCTCGGATTAATATTTAATCCAAGCTTTTTCAATATAGACTTAACTTCTTCATACATCCCTTTCCAGTCAATAATTTTTGACTTTCCTCTATGAAGATATTCACCTGCAAACATATTTTCAACAATTGTAAGTCTGTCAAGTGTAGTAACTTCCTGATAAATAACTCTTATTCCTCTTGCCAGAGCATCTGCAGGTCTGTTAAAAATTACTTTTTCACCTTCAAGATAAATTTCCCCCGAAGTTAAAGTATAATTACCTGACAATATTTTAATTAAAGTACTTTTCCCGGCTCCATTTTCCCCTAAAAGACCCATAACTTCACCTTTTTTAAGATTAAAATTAACGTCTTTTAGTGCTTTTACGCCGGGAAATTCCTTACTGATATTATTCATTAATAATAAATATTCATTATTTTCCAATTTTACCTACCTGCATTTTTTTAATATTTTTTAAAATGCAAACTTGAAAATTCTTTTAAACTTTTTTTATTGATAGGGCTATTTAATGAAATAAATAGCCCTATCAATTTATTTACTCAATCTTACCATGATTTTACCATTTTATTGATAGTACTTGCTTAAATTATCTTTTGTAATAACATCATTTAATACATACATAAAATCAGGTATTGGGTCTCCTTTTAAAAGGGCAAGAACTGCAGGAACTATATAACGACCATAATGTTCCGGGAAAAATGCAGTTGAAGCATCCAATTTTCCATCTTTAATATTTTGAATACTTGATTTATCAGCACCCATATTTACAAATAAAGCATTCTTTCTGTCAAATACACCAGCTGCTTCAAATGCTGCTATTGCGCCTGTCATTGACTGGTCGTTATGCATGTAAATGATCATATTCTTTGCTTTTGGATGTGCAGCTAAAACTGAAGAAACTGCAGTTTGGGCTTTATCTGAAACACCGCCGGTATCAATCTCTACGATCTTATCCTTAACTTTATCACCATATTTATCAATTAATACCTGTAAAACACCCTTTGTCCTTTCAAGAACAACAGCTCCACCTTGTGGTAACTCTCCAGCAACAATCAAATCAACATTGTCAATTCCACCAAATTTTGACTCAACCTGATCTGCGATCCATTGTCCTGTTAATTTTGCTGCTCCACTGTTATCTACACCCATGAAGTTGTGACCTGGGATTGGAACATCAATAGCAAAAATCGGAATATTAGCTGCGTCAAATTTTTCAGCTATAGTTATATTTGATTTTTCATCCATTCCAAATTCAACAAAAACTTTTGGTTTTTTTTGAAGCATAATATCTGCATTTGAAATACAAAGAGAAATATCTGCCTGGTTATCAATAATATAAACATCATTTTTAGCAAATCCAGCAAGTTCGGCATGTTTCTCAATATCACTTTGAACATCTGCACAGAATGGGAATGATGCTACCTCATTTGCAAATGCAAAATTTTGACCTTTTCCCGGAGAACCAGGATATGGTTCTAACTTTTCTGCATCTTCCCTGTATTTAAGATAAGAAGCATAAATTGTAGAATATTTTTCCTTAGCCATTGCCTCAGTAACTTTGCCCTTATCTGCAGCATCTATACCATCAATATTTGCACTATAATACCACACACCAGTTTTTGCAACTTTTGTAGTTTCGGCTGCTGATGTACTAGTTTCAGCACTTGCAGTTGTCTCAGCTGCTTTAGTGGTTTCAGTAGTTACATTAGTTGTTGTAGTTGTCTTACAACCTATGGCTAAAGCCATAATTAATGCTATAACAACAAAAATTACAATTGAAATTTTTGTCGTTCTCATTCTTTAACTCCTTTTTTATTTATTTTGATTGATATAAAGAAATTAAAAAAATTTTATTTCACCTCCTATTCTTTAAATATCTTTGATTAACCGCTTAACCAGATTTAAAAAAAATAAATTCTTTTAAAAATTTCATAAAAAATTATTATATAATTTCATTGTAATTTAATAAAAAAATAATATTAAATATTATTATTATGAATTATTATGAATTTATTTGTTTAAAATTATTATAATTTTTCATATTTGTCAATATCTAAAATTTTATTTATTATTTACAAATTAAAAGTGAATTAATTCTTATAAATCTAAAAATAATTATAAAGTTTAATAAATTAAAAAATTTATTTAATTTTCATTTATAAAAATTGATTATGGTTTTAATACCATATCCCTGATATAAAGAATCCTATTTATGTTCATATCAATAGGTGCAGTATCAGATATTCCTAATATCACTTTGTTATCCTTTGAAAAAGCTATCAATTTATCAATATATTTTCTAAAATCTTTTTCATTTAATGAACTATTTAAAAGTGATATGGAATTTATTAACCCCCAAATAACTGCCTTGTTATTCATAATATCTAATATTTCTTCCAGACTCTGCTTAACCATCGGTTTTACTGCAACTGCTTCTAAGATATCGATTCCAGATTTTAGATATAAATCCCAGAGATCAATATTTTCTCCATCGCAATGACTGATAATTTTTTTGGCACATTTATGCAACTTCTTGCTTATATCTTGAAACTGAGGAAGGATATGGCTTTTATAAAACGGGGGGAAAGTTATTGTTGAATCAAAATTTGCACCTATTAATATTATCTCTGCACTGCATTTCGTTAAAATATTAACTATCTCAGATAATTTATTGTCAATTTTTTTTGCAAGGTTTAATAAATAATTTTTATAATCAACAAAATGAAGAAAAAATTCAGTTACATTCAGAAAATCTCTCATTATGTGCTGCATTCCTGAAACAGCAAGCAAACCTGTTGCTATCGGTATATATTCTCCACCCTGCTCCTTAATAAATTTATTAAACTCATCATAGTTATCTTCAATAGTCATATCCTCAAAAATATATTCAAGAATTTTGTAATCATCTTTGGATTTTATAATTCTTTTATTTATCCAGCTTATAGTGGCGCCGGACTTTTTCATCTCTTCAGTAAAAACAAACTCACAATCCACTGAACCAACAGGAGTTATATATTCAACAAATGTAGTGCTGTTATTAAAATGATAATTTACTTTGGTTTTATTATAATTTATTTTAAAAGGAATTTGAGGAAGATTATAAAATCCAAGTGCTCTGTGTATAGTTCTGGTTAAATCTCCACCTGCTGAGAAATCAGGAATATTGCTATATGGAATAAAACCTAATTTCCTATAAAAATCAATTTGCGAATTAATATCGGTTAATATTTCAGGTTTTATTTCCTTATTTGAATTTACCTTATACCACAAGTCAAATCTTGGAATAAAAGGTATAATTTCAGGTTTTTCACCTTTTATTATCTTATAAAAATTTTCTTTCCAGTTAATCATTATTCTAAAAAATATTTAAGTTTCTAAATTTTTTTATATAAAAAACCATATAACTATAAATTTTCTCCATAAACATCTTTAATTGTTTTTTTAAATTTTTCAAGTATTTCTGCACCTTGTTCTTTTGTTGTAATTAGTGGAGGCTTTATCTTAAGAACAGCTTTACCCTCACCTGTACCA